>ERZ1023225.10-NODE-10-length-214798-cov-10.128949_pt1 | contig 214798 bp, 199 predicted proteins | sample MGYA00380450_ERZ1023225 | MGnify/ENA primary metagenome ERZ1023225 (study PRJEB33173, sample SAMEA4830413) | metagenome | study: EMG produced TPA metagenomics assembly of the PRJEB25223 data set... | reverse complement strand
CAGCTTTGCCTGTTGTACCGTCTGGTACATTATTCAGTTTTTCTGATGCATTTGTCTTAGCTGTTTCTAATGCTTCGATTAATTTTTCTAAGTCGGCTTTCTCACTTGGATTTACTAAGCCGTCTGATGTAATCTCGGCTAATTTATCAGCCACTGCTGTTTTCGCCTGTTCTGCAACTTCGATCGCTTGTTGTGCTTCTGATAATTGTTCGGCATCTAACACACCATTGCTATCTAAATCATTGACTTCTGGTGATGTCACTGTACCAATTTGATCTAGACGTGTTTGTAAATCGACTTTTCCAGCTGTACCATTTGGTACGTTGTTTAATTTCTCTGACGCAGTTGTTTTTGCTGTTTCTAATGCTTCGATAAGTTGATCTAAATCGGCTTTCTCGCTTGGATTAATTAATCCATCCGCTGTGATTTCTGTTAACTTGTTATCTACTGCTTGCTTAGCTTGTTCCACTGCCTCAATTGCTTGTTCCGCATCTGATAATTGCTCTGTATCTAAAACGCCATTACCGTCTTGATCATTGACTTCTGGGGAAGTCACTGTACTAATTTGATCTAGACGTGTTTGTAACCCGTCTTTTCCTGTTGTACCATCTGGTACATTATTCAGTTTTTCTGATGCGTTTGTTTTTGCTGCTTCTAATGTTTCTATCAGCTTATCTAAGTCTGCTCTCTCACTTGGATTTACTAAGCCATCACCTGTGATCTCAGATAACTTATTATCCGCCGCTATTTTTGCTTGTTCCGCTGCTTCGATCGCTTGTTGTGCTTCTGATAATTGTTCAGTGTCTAAAACGCCATTACCGTCTTGATCATTTATTTCCGGCGCTGTCACTGAATCAACTTGGTCTAAGCGAGTTTGTAATACATCTTTGCCTGTTGTACTGTCTGGTAGATTGCTTAATTTTTCTGACGCATTCGTCTTAGCGGCTTCTAGTGCTTCTATCAACTTATCTAGGTCTGCTTTCTCACTTGGATTCACCAAACCATCCGATGTGATTTCAGTTAACTTATTGTCTACTGCTTGCTTAGCTTCTTCCGCTAACTCAATCGCTTTCTCCGCATCTGTTAACTGTTCCGTATCTAAAACACCATTACCGTCTTGATCATTTACTTCTGGGGAAGTCACTGTACCAATTTGATCTAGACGTGTTTGTAACCCGTCTTTTCCTGTTGTACCGTCTGGTACATTATTCAGTTTTTCTGTTGCGTTTGTCTTAGCTGTTTCTAATGCTTCGATTAATTTTTCTAAGTCGGCTTTCTCACTTGGATTTACTAAGCCATCACCTGTGATCTCAGATAACTTGTTATCTACAGCGCTCTTAGCTTCTTCCGCTAACTCAATCGCTTTCTCCGCATCTCTTAACTGCTCTGTATCTAGCACACCATTACTATCTTGGTCGTTGACTTCTGGTGACGTTACTGTACCAATTTGATCTAGACGTGTTTGTAACCCATCTTTACCTGTTGTACCTTCTGGTACATTATTCAGTTTTTCTGACGCAGTTGTTTTTTCTGTTTCTAATGCTTCGATAAGTTGATCTAACTCTGCTCTCTCACTTGGATTTACTAAGCCGTCTGATGTAATCTCGGCTAATTTATCAGCCACTGCTGTTTTCGCCTGTTCTGCAACTTCGATCGCTTGTTGTGCTTCTGATAATTGTTCGGCATCTAACACACCATTACTATCCGCATCTGTGATGACTGGCGCTGTTACTGTTCCGATTACATCTAAGCGTGTTTGCAGCGCACCTTTACCAGCCGTACCAGTTGGTACGTTGTTCAGTTTATCTACTGCATTTGTCTTAGCTGTTTTTAATGCTTCGATAAGTTGATCTAACTCAGCTTTTTCACTTGGATTTACTAAATCATCCGCTGTGATTTCGGCTAACTTATTGTCTACTGCTTGCTTAGCTTCTTCCACTGCCTCAATTGCTTGTTCCGCATCTGTTAATTGTTCTGTATCTAAAACGCCATTACCGTCTTGGTCATTGACTTCTGGAGACGTTACTGTTCCTATTCCATCTAAGCGTGTTTGTAAATCAGCTTTACCAGTCGTACCATTTGGTACATTATTCAGTTTTTCTGACGCAGTTGTTTTTGCTGCTTCTAATGTTTCTATCAGCTTATCTAAGTCTGCTCTCTCACTTGGATTCACCAAACCATCCGCTGTGATCTCTGCTAGTTTATTATTCGCTGCTGTTTTCGCTTGTTCCGCTGCTTCAATTGCTCGACGTGCTTCTGATAGTTGTTCAGCATCTGCTACACCATTGCTATCTAAATCATTTACTTCTGGTGCTGTCACTGACACTATTTGGTCTAAACGTCTTTGTAACTCGTCTTTTCCTGTCGTACCGTTTGGTACATTATTCAATTTATCCGATGCATTCGTCTTAGCTTCTTCTAATGCTTCTATTAACTTATCTAAGTCCGCTTTCTCACTTGGATTAATCAATCCATCCGCTGTTATCTCGGCTAATTTATTGTCTACTGCTTGCTTAGCTTGTTCCGCTACTTCGACTGCTTGTTGCGCTTCCGATAATTGTGCTGTATCCGCAATTCCATTACTATCTTTGTCTGTTACTTCGGGTGCTGTCACTGTTCCTATTTGATCTAGACGTGTTTGTAACCCGTCTTTACCTGTTGTACCATCTGGTACATTATTCAATTTATCTGATGCATTTGTCTTAGCAACTTCTAATGTTTCGATTAATTTTTCTAACTCTGCTTTTTCAGTCGGATTTACTAATCCATCCGTTGTAATCTCTGCTAGCTTATTATCTACCGCTCGCTTAGCTTCTTCCGCTAAACCAATCGCTTTCTCCGCATCTGTTAACTGCTCCGTATCTAGCACGCCATTACTATCTTGGTCGTTAACTTCTGGGGATGTCACTGAATCAACTTGGTCTAAGCGAGTTTGTAATCCATCTTTGCCTGTTGTACCATTTGGTACTTTAGTCAATTTCTCTGTTGCGTTTGTCTTCGCTGTTTCTAACGTTTCAATCAGTCGATCTAACTCGGCTTTCTCAGTCGGGTTAATCAATCCATCCGATGTGATTTCAGTTAACTTATTATCTACTGCTTGCTTAGCTTGTTCCACTGCCTCAATTGCTTGTTCCGCCTCTGATAATTGCTCTGTATCTAGCACGCCATTACTATCTTGGTCGTTGACTTCTGGTGCTGTTACTGTACTAATTTGATCTAGACGTGTTTGTAACCCGGCTTTTCCAGCTGTACTGTCTGGTACATTATTCAATTTATCTGATGCATTTGTCTTAGCAACTTCTAATGTTTCGATTAATTTTTCTAACTCTGCTTTTTCAGTCGGATTTACTAAGCCGTCTGATGTAATCTCGGCTAATTTATCAGCCACTGCTGTTTTCGCTTGTTCCACTGCCGCGATTGCTTGTTCTGCTTCTGATAATTGTTCAGTGTCTAAAACACCATTACCGTCTTGGTCATTTATTTCCGGCGCTGTTACTGATCCTATTTGCTCTAAACGGCTTTGTAGATCCTCTTTGCCTGCTGTACCGTTTGGTACATTGTTCAGTTTATCTACTGCATTCGTCTTAGCGGCTTCTAATGCTTCTATTAACTTATCTAAGTCCGCTTTCTCACTTGGATTTACTAATCCATCTGCTGTAACCTCTGATACCTTACTATCCACTGCTGTTTTTGCTTGTTCTGCAGCTTCGACTGCTTGTTGCGCTCCCGATAATTGTTCTGTATCCGCAATTCCATTACTATCTTTGTCTGTTACTTCGGGTGCTGTTACTGAACCTATTTGGTCCAAACGTCTTTGTAGGTCGTCTTTGCCTGCTGTACCATTTGGTACGTTGTTTAATTTGGTAGAAGCGTCTGATTTAGCCTCATTCAACGCTTCAATTAATCGGTCTAACTCTGTTTTCTCACTTGGATTTACTAATCCATCCGCTGTTATCTCCGCTAACTTATTATCTACAGCGCTCTTAGCTTCTTCCGCTAACTCAATCGCTTTCTCCGCATCTCTTAACTGCTCTGTATCTAAAACGCCATTACCGTCTTGATCATTTACTTCTGGCGCTGTTACTGTACCGATTCCTTCTAGACGTGTTTGTAAGTCACCTTTCCCAGCTATACCGTCTGGTACGTTGTTTAATTTTGTAGAAGCGTCTGCTTTAGCCTCATTCATCACTTCGATTAATCGGTCTAAGTCTGCTTTCTCACTTGGATTTACTAAGCCATCCGCTGTTATCTCTGATAACTTATTATCTACCGCTCGCTTAGCTTCTTCGGCTGCTATAATTGCTCTTTCTGCTTCTGATAGTTGAACAGAATCTAAAACTCCGTTACTATCTCTATCATTTACTTCTGGCGATATTAAAGAAGTAATTCGATTTATATTTTGTTGAAATTGGGCCTTATCTAGCATACTACCAGGTAATTCATTAACTTTTTCTAATAGTTCCTCTTTTAACATCGATAGAACTTTATTTAATTTATCAATTTCTTCTTTTTCACTTGGAGTTACTAAGCCATCTGATAATACGGCTGCTAACTTTTGATCATCTATTATTTTTGTTGCTTCTAACGCAATTAAGGCTTGTGCTATTTCAGATATTTGCTGATCATCTCGTACACCATTACTATCACGATCATTCACTTCTGGTGATACAACTGTGGTGATTTTCGCTAACCTTGTTTGAAGATCTGATTTACCTGGTATTCCTTCAGGCACATTATCTATCTTTACAGATGCAGTTGTCATAGCTGTTTCTAATACTTGATTCAACCTATCTATTTCAGCTTTTTCACCTGGAGTGATTAGTCCATCTGAATTCACTTCTAACAATTTTTGAGTTACAGCTCGTTGCGCTTGTTCTGCTGATTGAACAGCTTGATCAGCTTCAGCCAATTGAACAGCATCTACTATACCATTACTATCTAAATCATTTACTTCTGGGGAAGTAAGTGTAGGGATTTCATCTATCCTACCTTGAAGATCATCTTTACCTGCTGTGCCCTCTAACACAGCGCCAAGCTTAGTTATAGCTATTTGTTTTGCTTCTTCCAAAGCAGTTATTGCCTCATCAACTTTCTGTTTTTTAGCGGGACTTACCGCTCCATCAGCTGTTACTTCTGCTAACTGTTGTTCAGCGTATTGTTGTGCTTGTTCTGCAGATTGGATAGCTTCTTCTGCCTTTTGTTTCTTAGCTTTAACTAAAGTAGCATTAATTCTTCTTGCTACATCATCAATATCCACAGATTGATTGGTAATGTTGACTCCTCTCAGTACATTTGGATCTAATGTATCACTTAATATATATCCAAATAATTCATCTTTTTTAACATCTATATAGTAACTAGCGTCAAACGATATAGCAAATTCAACACTACCTCCGGAACCGCCTCCAGTGTTTGGATTTCCATTGGATCCACTATCTGGTCGAGTATATGAGTAGTATCCTAGATGGTCTTGTTGTAATAACACCCTTTGTCTACCATTATAAACAGCGAAAACTTTTTTTATTTTTTTATTAAGACTTGCGTTGGGTCTTATAGCGTAATTCTCAAATCGGTAAGTACCTCTACCTTTTTCTTTAGATAAAACCATTGTTGCAATCAGTACTTCGTCATCATTATAAAAAATCTTATCTTCTACGATACCAAAATGGTTTTTAGTTACATCAGATTGATTTGTAAATGTATAAACAGCTCGATAATCATTATTGTCTCTATTAAAAGTTAAATCTTTCATTTTAGATAATAACTCATTGATTTTGTCTGCTTGAGAAGCATTAATTGTTCTATTTCCAAGTACTGAGTAAATGCCTCTAAAAACATTATTATAAACGCTCTTATTATTCTTAAGTGAAGTTTGTCGAATGATATTTCTCATGAATAATTTTCTTTCTTCTTCAGTTAATTCATCTCTATTTTTTTCAACTTCTCTTATAGCTGTTGTAATATAGTCACCTGAATGTACGGCATCATAACTCAATCTTGCATTGTAACGTCTATCTTTGAAACGCTTATTGTAAGGTGAACTATTCAAGCTCCTTGTCACTCTTGACTTAGGTTTATTATTAGTTGAATCTTTTGTTCCATTATTTAAATCTATTATATTTAAGCCAGTATTTTGAATAGTATCACTGTTACTTTCTATTTTTTGTGTAACTACAAGGGGTTTGATTTGTTCGTCATTATCGACAAATTTTTGCTCTTCAACACTATTGTTCTTAATTTGATTAGCGTTTTCACCTTTTTGCTCTAATATAGATTGCTTTTCTTTTACAGGTGTAGAATTGGCATTATCCATATTTCCATCAGAAGATTTTTCATGTGATGATATGGTTGTTTGATTTTGTTCAGTTATTTTATTTTCTTGCTTCTTTATTTGCTCTTTTTCAAAGTTATAGTTTGTTACCTCATCTACTTTATTTGAAATTTCATTTTTCTTTTCCCCTTTTTCTGCTTTCACTTCATTATTAAGAGGGGTTTGCTCGTCTTCTTGTGTTACTTTATTTGTCTCTTCACTTTTCGATGTTGTTTGATTTACAACATTTGAATTATTTTCGTCAATTTGAGCTTCTTTAGAATGTTCCCCTCCATTTTTCTCTAAATCAAATTGTTTTATTTCTGAAATAACTTGATCTTCAGCGTTATTTTGCGCTTCAATGGTTTCTTTGTCATTTACCATATCTGCTTCTGCTTCACTATCTTGATTCATAAAAAGAACTGTTCCCAATAGCACTGATGCTGTTCCAATAGTAAATTTCCGAATAGAATACTTATTGTTTCTTCTAGCAATATATTCTGCGAGTACTCTCATAGTTGTCTACTTCTCCTTTTTTGATAATATCAATATCATCTATAATTATATTTTTTTGTATAAGGAGTAGTAACAGCTTTATATATTAAGTAAAAAAATGGTTCTTCACAGTAAAATTTTGGGATGATACAAAAAAGAGCGCCTTCCATTTTATATTGAAAGGCGTTCTGTCATCTATAATATTTGTTAATTTAACCGATTTGTTACTAAGCCTGAAATTGGTTCAAATATCGTTATTGCTTCTTTATTTAATAAATTTTCTGTGAGTTGTAATTCTGTAATCTGATTTGAGTCGTACCATTTAATGTACATTGTACGTGCAGTTAAATTTAGGACTGTTTGATACAAAGTATAATGGAGTGCCGCTTCTTCGTCTCTAACTGCACCTTTGGGTATACTAACAATTTCTAAAAGTTTAAATGCATTGAGTATATCTTCTTCTGCGTTACTTGTTTCTTCTAAATTATTTTTTAAGTAAGTCATTCGAACGAAACGTTCCGCTGAAGTGTATCCACCGGGTAATCCGTATGTTCCACCTTCATTTCCCAGCGTTGGGAAAATAGTATTCATTAGTTGGCTTGCTTGAGGACGTTGTGGCGTAATATTTATATAATTCCTCAAATTTTCATAATGCCAATTTAAATCTGGATTGTTAGTTAAGACTCCTACTGGATTTTCATTTACAATCATACTACCTTCTTTAAAAGTTAGTTCGATCGTTCTACCTGAATCATCAGTAATATGATAATGTAATGGAGGAACTTCAGCTATATCATTAAGTGTGTGTGCGACAACATTTACAGATTTAGCATTTTCTATTAAGTCTTCAATATTTTGATTGTAACCTAACACCCATGTAATCACTTCACTTTGAGCAATGTTCATATACCCCTCTCGTACATCAGTGGCATATGTTGCATATCCTCTAAAATACTGTATTGAAGCACCGAGGCCGTGTTCATTTACACCGTCTGCAAATAAAAATCCTTCCATATCACTACCCGATCCCACAAAACCATACTTTGTTTTCCCCTTATATGCTACGCGTGATTCCCAATAAAAATGACGTGGTTGTATAGCGGGATTTCCTTTTAATTGATACACAAAATCCATTGTTCGCCCTAATATCACTTGATTACTTTTCGATAAATATGAAAAACCAGTGCACATGATTAATCTGCTCCTTTCACCCTTCTCTATGTCAAAAATTAATTACTTTATATCTTTCATCAATGTTTATTTTAGTTAATTATGCTTTATATTAATAGTAATTCGCTTGTGATATGCATCCGTTTATGAAAAGTTGACACTTGAAACTAACTTTCATCATTTAGCGACTTTCACTAATAATGACACTAAAAAGGACGAGACAGAAATCACCTTTTTCAAAAATGATTGTGTTGTCCCATCCCTATAAGTCTGACTATAAGTAAAAAGTCCGATATATTTTTATCCTAAATATACTTTACTGTATTAATATACACGCTATGATAATATCCTACTGTTTTGTTAAGTTGGTAATCGTAATTATAAGCTTATTTATCTCAACCTTGTTTCTACATTAAATTACATTAATTGTAGTTCGCATACTTGTGCCTGTGACAAAGATGCTTTTACGTCAATGACTCGCTGATTCAAAGAACCTTTATATGGTAAGTTAGGTTGATATAAATGGTTAATAAAAGGACCATCTATAAGCACATCTATATGATTAAGCAACTCATTTCTTTCACCTTTATCTTCCATTAAATATTCAAATAAAAAACCTGTCCAAACCCATAATGTCTTTGAATAGCCAAATTTTTCCCTAAATGCTTGGGCACACTTTAATGTAATGTCTAAATTACAAAATGGTTCTCCCCCTAAGATACTTAACCCGGAAATATATTCAGGTTCACAGTTTTCTAATATTTCTTCTAAGATTAAACCGTTAAACTTTTCACCATATCTAAAATTTTGCGCCACTTTGTTATAACAATTTTCACAGGCAAATGGACATCCTGAGACATATAAACTGCATCTGACACCTTCTCCATCAACAAAACTTTGTGACTCAATTTTGGCAATGTAACCTTGTCCTCTTTTAATATCTAATATTGTCATATGGTATGGTCTTTCAGATGTTTCACTCGAGCACACATTTCTTTATGTCTGCCTTCAATCGTAGGACGTTGGACTGGATTACCAAGATAGCCACATGTACGTTTTACTACATCAACTGTAGTAGGATCATCATTACCACACTCAGGACATTGATAGCCTGTTGTTGTGGTTTTAAAATCACCTTTAAAGTCACATTCTCTACAATGATCAATCGGAATGTTCGTGCCTAAATAACTTACCTTATCGTATGAATAATCCCACACCGCTTCTAATGCCTTTAAATTATGATTTAATTTCGGATATTCACAGTAATGGATGTAACCACCACTTGCATAAAAAGGATAATCCTTTTCAAAATCAATTTTCTCAAATGGTGTAATATCTTTTCTCACATCATAGTGAAATGAATTCTGATAATATCCTTTATCAGTGACGTTTGGTATTTCACCATATTTCTCCATATCAAGTCTACAAAAACGATCAGTTAGAGACTCACTTGGTGTGCTATAAATACTGAACCAAACATCATATTGCTCAGTCCATTTCAATTGGTAAACTTTCATTGCTTTTAATATATCTAATGTAAATTTTTTAGCTATAGACTGTGTTTCCCAATTAGGACCATAAAACACTGTAGCGGCTTCATACAAACCGATATATCCCATAGATAAAGTAGCTCGTTTTCCTTTTAACAACGTCATAATATCTTCTGTATCCGTTAAGCGATGTTTAAATGCACCATTTTTATATAAAATAGGCGCATTATCAGGTGTTACTTCAGAAATACGTTGAATGCGATATACGAGCGCATCATGCATTAGTGCCATTCGTTCATGAAATATCTTCCAAAACATTTCAATGTCACCATTAGATTCAATTGCCATTCTAGGCACATTTAATGTCACAACACCTAGGTTACATCTTCCATTATTCTCAAATTGTCCATCTTCGTTCTTCCAAGCTGGTAAAAATGAACGACACCCCATCGGAGCTTTAAAATCACCTAATATTTCGACCGTTTTATCATAATTCAAAATATCAGGATACATTCTTTTAGTAGAACATTCTAATGCCAATTGTTTTATATCATAATTCGGATCTTTCGAACTAAAATTTACGCCTTTTTTAATTGAAAACACAAGTTTTGGAAAAATGGCAGTGATACGATCTTTACCCAAACCTTTGATTCTAGTATTAAGAATTGCTTGTTGGATTTTACGGCTATATGTATCTGTTCCTAATCCAAACCCTAATGTTACAAAAGGTGTTTGACCATTTGATGTATACAATGTGTTGATTTCATATTCTAAACTTTCTATAGCATCTTCAATATCTTGTGAAACTCGATAATCAATGTAATTTTCTATGTCTTGTGGTTGCACAAATTTTTCAGCCAATTCTCTATGCTTAGCTTCATTATATTGAACATAATGGCTCAGTAATTCATCAACCCTATCAATTGTACACCCTCCATATTGACTACTAGAAACATTTGCAATGATTTGTACAAGTTGGGCTGAAGCGGTTTGAATTGATTTAGGCGAAGTCACAGTTGCGTTACCAATTTGAAAACCATTCTTAAGCATACTTTCTGCATCTATTAAGCAACAATTCGTAAGCGGTTGAAAAGGATGATAATCTAAATCATGAAAATGTATGTCCCCTTCTTTATGAGCTGTTGCTACATGTTCTGGTAATAAATAATTTAGCGCATATGATTTAGATACTACACCGGCTGTTAAATCTCTCATTGTCGAAAATGTGGCACTATCCTTGTTGGCATTTTCATTTACCACTGTAGGATCTTTAGTTATTAAATGCTTTAAATCTTGTTCGAGTTTATTCATTTTATCCCCTCATTCCTATATATTGTGCCTTATTACAATTTACACCACAATATATAGTGTTTCAATGAGTGAACTAGCCGTTCACAAATTCGTAAAATCATTTCGAAGTTTTTATGAACTTTAATTGCTTTTTCAAAATATCTGAATTAATAACATAAAAACATAGAAAACACTGCTAAACAATAGTTAATCATCCTATTGTCTAATCAGTGTTTTAAATTATTTTATATTCAACTCAAACTCTTTACAATTTCTCTATAAATTTTCTCGGCTGTCTCCTCATTTTCAACACCATAGACATTCATTCTTCCGTCTTTAAACAGGGTGATTTCATGAGGCCCATATGACAATAGTTTCACAAAGTCATTAGTTTTTTTTACGGTCATAGGTAAATAATCAGTATGGTTAAACATGTCGGCATTAAAGCGTAACAAAAACATGTCTCCGCATTGCTTCTCTATCTTGGTATCATATTTATCATTTAATAATGCATAATCATGTTTCTCACAAACATTACAATCACTTTGTTTTAAAGCACTAATGTCCATAGACTTATATTGCATATTAAAGCAATCCATAGTTATAAGTTTTTTTGAAAATGCTTCGTTAGAGACCCATCTCATTAGCTCGGAAACTTGCATACTAGCTACTTGATAAATCACTGGTGGTAGCACACCATTTATTGCACAACTTTCACCAGTACTTGGCATTGTTTCAAGTAGACATTTCAAGCATGGACCTTGATCATCGATACCATAAACAGTACCTTTACTACCAACTGCAGCACCATAAATCCAAGGTATATTTTGCTTGTTACAAGATTCATTGATTAAATATCTGATTTTAAAATGGTCCATACCATCTATAACAATATCCGGATGATATGTCGTTAATAGATTTTCAATATTTAAATTTGTTATTTCACAATCTATTGCTGTCACTTGTACGTTACTATTGATTTGATTCAACTTATGCTTTAATGCTTCAACTTTAGGTAACATCTGTTCCGCATCCAACTCATCATATAATGCCTGTCTATGTATGTTGGACAATTCAACAATATCCATATCGATTACAGTAAGTGAGCCTACCCCCATCCTTACTAACATTTCTGCACTGTGACTACCCAGTGCACCTACACCCATAATCATGACGTGTGTTTTTTGAAGTTGACTTTGACCTTGCTCACCAAACTGATGATACCTTACTTGTCGATTGTATCGTTCTATCATAAGAACCCAATACCTTCAGTTGGGCTCGATGCTTGTGCTGTATACTTCACAGGTATTCTTCCTGCTTCATAACTCAATCTTCCTGCATTAATCCCTTTATTCATTGCTTCTGCCATTTTCACAGGATTTGCTGCACTTGATATTCCTGTATTAAGTAAAATACCATCAGCACCTAATTCCATCGCATGACAAGCATCTTTAGGTGAACCAATACCTGCGTCTACGATTACTGGTACATTAACGCGTTCAATAATATAGCGCAAATTTAATGGGTTATTGATTCCTCTCCCCGTACCAATAGGTGAGGCAAGTGGCATAATTGCATGAACACCTAACTCTTCTAAGCGTTTCGCTAACACAACATCATTAGATATATACGGACAAACCGTATAACCTTTGTCTAATAACACTTTACATGCTTCATATGTTTCTAGTGGGTCTGGAAGTAATGTTTCGTCATCACCAATGACTTCTACCTTAATCATGTCGCAAACACCTGCGTGGTTAGCAATTTCTGCTATACGGATTGCTTCTTTAGCTGTCTTAGCCCCTGCAGTATTAGGAAATGTGATGAATTTCGATAAATCAACTTTTGCTAATGGATTTGGTAAATCTTTGTCATATAAATTCATGCGTCTCACTGCAAAAGTTAATACTTCTGTTTCTGACGCTTCAATAGCCTTAGTTTGTATCTCCTCATTATCAAATTTTCCTGTACCTAATAATAATCTTGAATTTAATGTAAAGTTGCCTATTTTAAACATATTAACCGCCTCCTACAAATTCTAATAATTCTAAGTTATCTTCATCATTGACTATTCGAGATGTAAATTGTTCTCGCTTAATTAATGTTTCATTATGCTCTACAATAATCCGTGTTTCATCCAGTCCTAATGATTGAATTATTTCTTGTATATTAATTGGTTGTTCAAAGTTAAATACATCACCATTAATCTTACATTTCATTTCGTTCACCTCTCCTAATCTGAAAATCGTACAATTGTTTTGGCCTATGCCCGCTGATAATCCATTGACTCATCAACTCACCTATTAAAGGCGAAAGTAAAATTCCATTGCGATAATGGCCAGCAATCACAAATAAGTCTTTATCTACTTCATCCATAATAGGCTGTTCATTTTGACAATAAGGCCGTATACCTGACCATTGATTTATGATTTTTCCATTTTTTAAATCAGGTATATAGTGCAAAGCCTGTGACTTAAGCCAAGCTTTTCCTGAATTAGACACCCCAACTGAGTAGTCATCAAAGTAACTTGTTGCACCGACTAAATATCTATTCTTTAATTTAGGGACGACGTAACAACCATTTGTCAGGAACATGGTAACATCCAAATTCAAATCGGGTTGTTCTATCAATAGTACTTCCCCTTTCACACCACTTACCGCTTCACAAGGTAAATATTGCCGTAAAAGTTTGCTTGTCCAAGCACCACCCGTGACAATTAACTTTTCAGTATAATAGGTTCCACTTTGTGTCTCCACGCGGTAGCCACTTTTTTCGGATTCAATATTGGTCACAGTTGTTTGGTATATCCTATCTATATGTCGATGTGAAAGTGACTTTAACAACGCTTTGGTATAGCGGTTTGCATTAATTTGATTATCTTCAGGCATATAGATACCATTTGTATGTTTTGAAGTAATGGCCTCGTTGGACAGGTGCTGAACATCAGTCGGGCTAAGACGTTCTACAGATGTAAAATGTTGTCTTAAAAATTGATATTGTTGTTCAATCTTTTTATTATCATAATGATCCGTAGCCAATTTTATTAATCCGCTATTTAAATACTCAATATCCACACCAACCTCTTCAAACAAACTGTCTCTTAGCGGTTCGAACATCCTTTGAGAAGTTGTTGCCAAACTAAACAAAGCACTGTTTTCGGTAAATTCATTTTGCGCGCCTAACATCCCACCCGCTTTATAAGATGCATGCTTGCCTGCTTCATCTCTATCTATCACAGCTATATTCGCAAAAGTTTGACTTAACCCACGTGCAATTGACATGCCCATGACTCCTGATCCAATAATAATGACATCATACATGCCCATCCCACACTTCCTTCATATGCTTGAGTTTTTGTTTCGAGTATTGATTAAAAATAGAAATCCCGGCTATGCCTGAAAATTCATTAGGTAAAGAAGATAAAGTATGTTGATTTATACCTCCAATTGCAATAATCGGAATATCAATTTGTAGAGCTGCTTCAATCTCAGACTTTACTCTAGGTGTTTGCTGAGGTTTAGAAGGTGTCTCAAATACGTGTCCAAACAACACAAAATCTAGCCCCAAATATTTAGCGTTAGCAATAGCATCTTTATGATGCGTAGACATACTCACTTGTATATTGGGATAATTAGCTTGTACTTCCTCAACACAGGGGTCGTTTTCCCTAAAATGAATTGCCGACAAGTCACATTTTAGGATTACATTAATATCACTATGAACAATAATCTTATCCTTAGGAAACTCATTTTTTAGTAATTCATTAACCCACTGAATGACTTCTTCAGTATTCGTTGGCACTCTTATTAATAAGTAATCAATAACACTTTCGATTTCACAGTAATGCTTAATATGTGATTTAGACAAATCTTGATATGGTGTAATAGCAATAAACAATATATTCACCCCAAATAAAAAAACGTTATTTTCCCTGGCGGAAAAATAACGTTATATGATTGCTTCTATCATAGAAAACGCCACTTTCCTACGCCAGTGCGAACTGGATCAGGTTCTAGGAATCCCTCAGTCATTACTTCAGTCTCAGCCTTTATCAAAGGCACTTCCAGTGGTTTCTATCTATTAAATTTTCAAAATAAATGTTCATTCACATCTTTTAGCGATTACTTACAATCTAACTTATAATGATTTACTTTTCAAGCATCACTTTAACATTAGTAGCACATGTTTCTAATAATAGATAACATGATTATGTGTTTTCTCACTTATAAAGACAACTCTAACAAACGTGCTGTTATAGGTCGGGTCTGATGATAGACTTCTTGATATATTTCAAAATATTTAATATAGCGTTCATGATGAGCTTTATTTGGCAGAAAAGTTCTATCATATACAATAAATTGATTAACTACATCTTCTATGTTTTCATACCAACCCAAACCGACAATAGCTAGCATTGCAGCACCCATGCAAGGCCCTTCTTCATATTTCAATTTACTGACTTTCGCATTAAATATATCAGCCTGTAATTGTAACCAAAAATCATTTTTCGCACCACCACCGATTGATGTAATATGCGTTATGTCCTTCTCTTTTTCACGTAAATATACCAATGTTTCATACAATGAATAAGTAATACCTTCAATTACTGATCTAGCTATATCTGCATTTGTATGTAAAGTACTTAACCCGATAAAGCTTCCTCTAATTTTCGAATCGCCATGTGGTGTACGCTCACCCGAAAGATATGGTGCAAATAACAACCCTTCACTGCCAATTGTAGATTCACTTGCTAAACTTAAAATTTGATTAAAAGTTAAGTCAGGAAACATATACTTTTTCAACCAATTCAAACTATCTCCAGCAGCAAGCGTCACGCCCATTACATAGGATTTATCCTCAACAACATGATTGAAATAGTGCAAATTATGCCGATACGTCTTTCCTTCTCCTTCTTCACAAGTTAATAACGTACCAGAAGTCCCAATACTGCATAATGTATCACTGGATTTGATAACACCCGCACCAAGTGCACCGCATGCATTATCACCACCACCAGCAAAAACAGCCACATCATCTTTTAAACCTAATGATTTAGCTAGGCTACTTTCTACATATCCAATAAAATCTCCGGATGATACGAGTGGGGGATAAATATTATGAATACCAAATTGTGAGCCAATGGCCTTCGACCAATTTTTCTGTTTTGGATCCATTAATAGCGTGCTCGAAGCATCTGAATATTCCATATTTATTTTACCAGTAAGCTTAAAACGCACATAATCTTTAGGTAATAAGAATGATGCTATCTTGTTCCAATTCTTAGGCTCATGATCTTTTATCCATAGCAATTTCGTCAGTGTAAAACCTTCTAACACCGGATTGGATAACACATAATTACCAAATTGTTGTTCAATTGTTGCGCACTGATGTGTTGAGCGAGTATCATTCCATAATATTGCATTTCGAATCGGTTTATTATTGCTATCTAATGCCACTAAACTATGCATTTGACCAGATAACGATAAAGCACGAATATAGATACCATTTAACGCGTTGTTACTTAATATTTGTCTAATACATACTTTTGTTGCCTCAAACCATTCATCTGGTTGTTGCTCATTATATCCAGATTGAAGTTGTATAATATCAAGCTCTTCGCTAACCTTAGCTAAAACTTCTCCTTCTTTACTCACGGCTATAACTTTAACTGAACTTGTTCCTACATCTATACCTAACACTGCTTCATTCAATATCATCGATTCCTTTTGTTAGATTTTAAATATTCAACAACTGTATCATATTGAAATAACTTTCAAATTTCCAATCATATGATATGACAATGACTCTGAAGTTAGAATAATAGTTTCGACATATAAATGACGATGACTACAGTTATCGCACTCAGTAATGTTGATAAAAAGACTAATTCAGCTGCAAGTTCTGGATGATTATCATATTCCTGGGCAATAACTGAACTATTCACGGATGTAGGCATAGCTGAAGTAATAAATAACGCTTGTGCTATGATACCTTCAAGTCCCATCAGTTTGATAATACCAAGGGCTATCACCGGACCAACAATCAGCCTCACAAATATAAACACATATGAACTTGACCACTTAAAGCTAAATTTAATATTAGCAATTTGGGCACCTAATAATAATAAGGCAATTGCTATCATTGCATCTGCAATATAGTTTGCCGGTGTCCATATAAACTTAGGTATAGGGACATTACCATAATTCAAAACAATCGCAAATATTAAAGCGTATAAAACAGGCATCTTAAAGTAACCTAATATCGCTTTAAGTTTCCCAATGTGCACAGCTTGTATTGAAAATATACCATATGAAAAAGTAAATATATTTTGTAAGGAAAGCACGATGACTTGAACAGACATCGCCAAAGGATCTCCTTTAAATACTAAATCATTTACCGGAACGCCGTAATTACCAGAATTAAAAAATAATACGCTATTCGTTAATGTTGTTGCTTCACCTTTATCCTTTGTACCAAAATAGGCCAATAACTTACCAATACCATACAGGATAATTATGTATATAATAAAGAATAATACGATATACAATAATAGCTTGATTTCAAAATTCGTCTTGTAAAATTTTACAAATATGAATCCAGGTACAAATATGTATATGTTTAACTTTGCCAATGTTTTTAAATCTAATGTGAATTTTTTCTGCAGTACATACCCTATTACAATCATAATAAAAATAGGCAATAATACAGTCTCTAAAATAATTAACATTTCATGCATTTTAATTTTGCCCCCCTTTGCCTAATTCCACTTACTTTTGTACTTATGAAATAATGAGAAATTTACATAAGTACCCCCTTGAAAATCTATCACTCAGAGGTCACGTTAAAGCTATTTGCATATGACCTAACCATTGCAAATTCTTTTATACAAAGCAAGAACTGAGCATACTCACAAGACTGTTAAGTTATGTTTCACGTTAAACAACATGTCTCGATATTAGCAAATTAAATTTTGCTTATTAATTTATAGTAATAAACTTACTTTTTCTTTCCTTTTTTCTTATTGTTTTTCTTTTCTTCTAAAATCGACATCACGATAAAGCCAACAAGTAATATTGGTGTAAGAACTGCAACCATTATTAACATTTACTTCACCTCTTTATTTGATATTTTAAAAAATAAATTTTAAATATAGATAATAAATCAAATAGCATCCTTATAATATTAATTTACACCTTTTAAACATCTTCCTCAATAAAACAATTTAGTTTGTTCAATAAGTTTTATTTAATCCTTCAAAAACAACACCAGCAAATGACTATAGAAAAAGATTTTTAATAATTAATATACATCTAGATAATCTATAGGTTATTTATATCACCTAATCCCTCAATGAGTTGCGCATGCGTATCCAAAAACTTCTATGCTAGGATTCAAATCAAAAACCAGAGTAAAATAATGGTATTTCTATGCAAAAAATATTTAAAAATCATGTTAAACCGCCGACTAAATCGAATATTTTTATATTATTAAGTTATTTTTATTTAACTATACTTTAATAATTGACCGTAATATAAATTAGTTGTAATATTTTTAATATAATATATACTTTTGCAGCTGAAATTAATTTAAGAATTATATTTCACTATAGAAAGGTCGGAGGAATTATAGTGAATTACAACCTAGTTATTTATAAACAACATGACAAACTCAACTATCTAAATACACCTAACTTTGCAAATATATATCTAGTCATCGTAGGTGAAATTTCCTTTCAAAAATTAACTTCTACATATACTTTCCAGCAAGGTGAAATTTTTATAGTTTATGATTTCGAAGAAAATTTAATAATTAGTAGGCAAGCTACAATTGCTTGTATTTCTGTAAACAACATCACCTATCACCGTTTTTCATTAGTGTACAGAGCAGGTGCTTCAGACAATTATACACCTCCAAAAGTAATAACTGAAACTTATATTGAGACATTAAAAGCAATTCTAGAGGAAGATTTTTTCAATGCGGATATTGGAGTGATAAAACTTATTAATTACCTTAATCATTCAAAAGATAATTTGTATGTGAATATGTCATATTCAAACAAACTAATTAAAAATGTAGTCGAGTATATCAATAAAAATTATAAAAAACCTTTAACTTTATCTTACATTTCAAAGAAGTTTTATGTGAACAGTAGTTATCTCTCACGTGAATTTTCAAAAAAAATGAATATATCTTTATTAAAGTATATAAAAAAAGTGAAGATTTACAGTTTATCGAGGGATCTTTTATTACATGGTAATTGGGAATCTACCTGGAGAGAGTATGGATTTCGTTCTTACAATACTTATTTGCGTGATTTTAAAAATATAATGCACATGTCACCTAAAGAATTTATCAATCAAAATCCTATTAATCAAGTGAATGAAAGAATCGAGCAGCAAGAGTTATATAAATATTTACAACAAATATTAGATTTAATTAAACCTGAATGATTTCGCGTCATTTTTGTATATGAAAAACACCAAGTCCCTCATACATTAAGGCGACTTGGTGCTTAAAATTATGTCATTACGTTTACTATTTAGTACTTATATTTGTTCTCTTCATCTGATTTTGTATATTCATCTTTTATAGCTTCTTTTTCATTTTCTTTTTGTTCTTCTGATAAAACAAACGAATTATTGTGTTCGTTGACTTGTGAACCATCTTTAATATATGGATTTACGTCCTCATCATTATCTTTACTATAAACAGGCGCTTTTGGTTTTCTCACTAATAGCATGATACCAGCAATAATCCACAGTACAGCATTAATCCAATTACCTAATAAAGAAATTACACCTGCAATAATTAGTAAAATGCCTGCTACTTTAGCTTTTTTACCAATTAAGAATGCTGCTATCAATGCAATAATTAAAATTACAATACCTATTACTAAACCTGTAGTTACAAGTCCGCTTAGAGTACTAAAGAATGCATTAGCTTCTTCATATGTAACACTAGCTTCTTCTTGCATCATTTGATTGATAAAAGTATCTTTAAGCTCACTATTTCCAAACATCGGAATTAAAACAGCCAATATTATTACAGCAATTAATTGTAGCGCAATACCAATCCACGTTAGCACACGTTCTGTTGTTCTTTTCATAACAATGTTCCTCCTATTTATAAAATTAAATTTATTAAAACAATAATCTTTACCAACATAATATAAAAAATACTTAATTACAATGTTAATTATACTAATTGCTAATATTTAAGTCTATATTTTATAGGTATTAGCATTTCTTATTATTATAAGTATTAGGTTAAAAAATTAAGAGAACCAGACCAAAACCTACTTGCTTAAAATAATTTCATTGTATTAATTTATTTCAACAAGAATGTCTACATAAAAAAATGGCCCGAAACATCAATATATGTCTCGGGTCATTTTTTGTAATTATTTGTGTTCTCTAAAAGCATTATCAATATGTGTAAGTTGATCTACGAAATGATGAACTTCTTCGGCTGTAAATTTATTTCCAAGGCGATCTTTCACTGCTTCTGTCATAACAGCTGTTGCTTTCTTCAAAAATGCTTCACCTTCATCACTCAATTTAATGAGTTTGATACGTTTATTATCTGAATACGCACGTTGCACATAGCCCATATCTTCTAATTTCGCTATACGCTTTGATGCGGCCGTTTTAAAAATATTTTGTAAACCAGCTAATTCATTAATCGTTACTTTGCCTTCAGTTTTTATAATTCTCATTGCCTCAATTTGTTCTCTTGAAAGCAAATTACTTAGCCCGGTCTCTTTAACGATATCTACAATCTCTTTATTTAAATGCAACATTACTATTTGAAACTTAATAATCGCTTCTTCAATTGTCTTATCTACATTTTCCAAATAAGCCGCCTCCGAATAACACTTATTTAAACTCTAATGAGAATGGTACCCTTTGTCTTTTGTTAAACCATAATATGACTATATATTGTAAAATCATCATTACTACAATAATACCTATGAGCAAGGCTACAACAAAACCAAAGTTAAAATGTCCTGCATGAGTAAAGATCGCTTCTCTATAACCTTGTATTGCGTATGACATTGGTGAGAATGGGTGAATCCATCTGAAGAATTGTGCAGATAATTCTATTGGGAACATCCCTTCACTTGAACTTAACTGCAGTATCAGTAAGACCATTGATATAAAGAGTCCGATTCTATCTAGCAATAGGCTTAAGAATGTTGTGATGGTAATTGCTGCGATGGCCCACAATAATCCTACCAAGATAAATTTACCGATATTATCGATAGACATGTTCAGTGCAAATATCGCCCAACTACTCATTAGAAGTGATGATATTGTACCTTGTGCAAGATACAATAATAGTTTGCCAAACGCTTGTTTAATCGATGTTGTCTCTTTACTTAATACTTTTCTTAAAGGATAAATTGCGCTAAATGAAACTGCGCCTACAAATAAACTAACACTTGCCATATATGGGACAATTGTTTCACCATATTTATCAGCTTCTGTAGCGTTATTTTCATCCACTTTCGTCACATTATTTAGAGCTTTTTCATTATCTCCTTCAAATGCGACACCGTCTTGTTGAGAAACTGATTGGTCAATTTTTTCTTTTAATTGATTATTATTTTGTTGTAATTGAGTTAAACCATCTGTAACTTGTTGATTTCCTGAAATCAATTGTTGTGCAGGCTGTCCTACTGCAGGTTCTAACTGTTTCAAACCATCTGTAACTTGTTGATTTCCATCAATAAGTTGAGATTCAGCATCTGACATTTCGCCTAAAGCTTCAGAGGTATCTTGGAAACCAGATTTTGATTTTTTGGCGCTATCAAATAATTGGTCTAAATAATTTGAACGAATATTGTCTTTGATTGAGTCTGTCACTGTATTAATGGCTTTCTGAGCTGATTGACTACCAGTGTAACTTGATCCTGGATTTACTTGTGTTTCTAAATTTATTTTTTTAGGGTTTTTATCTAATAATGTTGTTGCGTTACTTGATGCATCTTTAGGGATAATAATTGTACCAACGCTTTTCCCTCTTTCAAGTTGGTCATATGCTTCTTTTTTGGAAACCTCTTGGAAGTCAAATTTATCATTATCTTTTAATTTATCGACTACATCATCACCGATTGTAACTTTTTCATCATTCAATTTTGCAGTCTTGTCTTGGTTAACAATGGAAATCTTTAATTGATCTGTCTTATCATATGGGCTCCACATTGAACCTACAAATAATGCTACATATAGCAATGGGATAGCTGCAATTGCTATAAGCGCTATTATTAACATTTTGTTTCTAAAAATAAATTTAAATTCATTAAACATCTTTTCTTACCTTCCTTTTTTAAATTGTACACCGTGTGTACTATTAGAACTTTAAAAACCGAAACATGCTAGAGTGCTTATTCCGGGGCGTTTATAGCTATTCAAATTTATGGGGATATATAAATCTTCAAAACAGTACACCCCTTATACATTTTCATATCATACTCTCTTCAACATCAGTTGTCAATCGAAGTTATTATAATTAGCTAATTTTTATTATTGTAAAATCAATAAACATATTATATGGAATTTGTTTTCATTATATAACAATCAATTGGTAAATTAATTTGAACTTAAGCTTAGTCATTTAAATTGTCGTCATTAAAATGAAATCATAATTTTATAAGCTTACTTAATTTCATTATTAAAGTGTGCCGTATATTAATCAATCTATGCTCACTCAATATTCTACATCTATAACTTAAATTTATATTTTTCACTTTATAATATATAATTGTTTATAGAATAATGTTGCTTATATCGTTTGCCAACACCTAGTAATCACATTACACTATGTTACACTTGGTAATATTAACCGAACTTCCCCCTGTCCAAATTAGATAAGAGGTAATAATAAATGGAAAATAATTTTATAGTAAATGAAAATGAGAAGCGTGTATTAAAACAAATATTCAATAACAGTAATATTTCACGAACACAAATATCGAAGAATTTAGAACTTAATAAAGCTACTATTTCTAACATTCTGAACAACTTAAAACATAAGCGTTTAGTTAATGAAGTAGGAGAAGGTAATAGTACTAAAAGTGGTGGACGTAAGCCTATTTTACTCGAAATCAACCAAAGATATGGTTACTATATTTCCATGGATTTAACATATGATTCTGTTGAATTAATGTACAACTACTTTGATGCCACTATATTAATGCAAGATTCCTACGAATTAAAAGATAAGAATGTAAGCAGTATATTACAAATTTTAGAATCTAATATAAATGTGTCAGAAAAATATGATACGTTACATGGGTTGCTTGGTATATCTATATCCATACATGGTATCGTCGACGATCAGCAAAACATTATCAACCTTCCTTTTCATAAAAATGAACGCAGCACATTTACTGATGAATTAAAGTCATTCACAAATGTTCCTGTCGTTATAGAAAATGAAGCAAATTTATCAGCGCTATATGAAAAAGGTCTATATATAAATTCAAACATAAATAATTTGATTACTTTAAGTATTCACAAAGGCATAGGCGCTGGCATCATAATAAATAAAAAACTTTATCGTGGCTCAAACGGAGAGGCTGGGGAGATAGGTAAGACATTGGTTTCGGAATCTATAAATGATAATGACAATAAATATTATAAAATCGAAGATATATGCTCTCAAGATGCTTTAATACAGAAAATAAATAATAGGTTGGGCGTTACACTTACATTTACAGAACTGATTCAATATTATAATGAGGGGAATTCCATTGTTGCTCGGGAAATTGAACACTTTATAAACAAAATAACAGTTCTGATTCACAATTTGAACACACAATTTAATCCAGACGCTATTTACATTAACTGTCCCCTAATTAATGAATTACCTAATATTTTAGATGAAATTAAAAAACAATTCTCCTATTTTTCTCAAGCTAGTCCAATTCCAATACATCTGACCACTAATGTAAAACAGGCTACTTTATTGGGTGGTACCTTAGCAATAATGCAAAAAATATTAAATATAAATAACATTCAAATGAACATTAAATAATCGCAGCAGTCCGAGGCATAAAGTAGATGTCTCGGACTGCTTATTGTTCCTTACTTGAGTGGATCGATGAAATCTTTCGAGCTAAATTGATTTCTGGCCCACTCTTTTTTTATTTTTAGAAAGCGTTTACAAAAAATAAACGATGTGCTATATTACCTCTAAAGTTAGTTTGTTTATTAAATTAACCAACTAAAATATAGGAGGAATATTATGTCTTATTTTGATATCAATAAAGTAAATTACGAAGGTCCTAAGTCAAATAACGCTTTTAGTTTTAAGTATTACAATCCCGAAGAAAAATTGGGTAATCACTCCATGTCAGAACTTTTAAGATTTAGTGTCGCTTATTGGCACACATTCACTGCTGATCTTTCCGATCCATTCGGTGTAGGTACTGCAGAACGTGATTGGGATTCATTAGATGAGATAGAAAAAGCAAAAGCAAGAGTAGAAGCAATTTTTGAATTTATGGAAAAAACACGTATTGATTACTTTTGTTTTCACGATGTAGACATTGCTCCAGAAGGTGCATCTTTAAAAGAATCTAATGAAAATTTAGATATCATCGTAGAACTTATTAAAGAAAAAATGGATCAAACCGGTAAGAAATTACTTTGGAATACAACCAACAACTTTACTCATGAGCGTTTTGTTCATGGTGCAGCCACGTCTTCAAATGCTGAAGTATTTGCATATGCAGCTGCAAAAGTTAAAAAATCATTAGAAATTGCTAAAAAACTTGGTTCCGAAAACTTTGTTTTTTGGGGCGGTCGTGAAGGCTATGAAAGTTTATTAAATACTAATATGAAATTAGAGTTAGATAACTTAGCTACCTTCTTTAAAATGGCAAAAAGTTACGCAGATGAAATCGGCTATACAGGGCAATTTTTAATAGAACCAAAACCTAAAGAACCTACCACACATCAATATGATACTGATGTTGCAACAGCACACGCTTTCTTACAAAAATATGATTTAGATAAAGACTTTAAATTTAATATTGAAGCTAACCACGCGACACTTGCTGGCCATACATTCCAACATGAATTAAGATATGCACGTGATAATAATATGTTGGGTTCAGTAGATGCTAACCAAGGACATCCCCTTTTAGGATGGGATACAGATGAATTTCCAACTGATGTATATGATACTACGTTAGCAATGTACGAAATACTTAAAAATGGTGGGTTGGCTCCAGGCGGATTAAACTTTGATGCTAAACCTAGAAGAACATCATTTAAACAAGAAGACTTAATTTTAACTCACATTGCAGGTATGGATACTTTCGCATTAGGTCTACGTGTTGCTTATAAGATGATTGAAGATAATTTTTTTGAAAATATTATGGATGAAAAATATAAATCATTTAATGAAGGCATTGGTAAAAAAATAGTTGAAGGAAAGACTTCATTTAATGAATTAGAAGATTATGCTTTCAATATTAATACGATTAATAATACTTCTGATCATTTAGAAGTCATTAAATCACAAATTAATCAATATATCTTAAATATTAATAATAAGGATTGATAAAATGCCCTATGTAATTGGTATAGATATTGGCACGAGTGCTTTAAAAACGCTTGTAGTAAATAAAAGTGGTGACGTTGTAGAATCTTATAGCGTCTCTTATAATACGGAACATCCTAAGTCAGGATACAGCGAAATTGATCCTGAAATTTGGTATGAAGCAACGTTAGAGAGTCTAAAACATATACTAAATCATTATACTCAAAATGATATTACTGGTATCAGTTTTTCTGGTCAAATGCACGGTCTAGTAGTCATTGATCAAGAAGGCACTCCAATTAGACCAGCCATTTTATGGAATGATACAAGAACATCTCAAGAAGTTGAAGACATTAAACAAAAGCTAAGCCTTAATTCGTTATTAGAATTAACACAAAACACAGTCCTAGAAGGCTTCACCTTACCTAAGCTTATGTGGTTAAAGAATAATGAGCAAAACAACTACAAGCATATCGCTAAGTTTATGCTTCCTAAAGACTACATCGTGTATAAATTGACAGGTAATGTTTACACAGAACCTTCAGATGCTGCAGGTACAATTATGTTTAGCGTAAAAGATGAAAATTGGTCCACAGAATTATTACATCGTTTAAACATTGATCCATCCATTTGTCCAGAAGTCATTGCTTCACATCAAAAAAGTGGCCAATTAACTGAAAAAGTAAAAAATATTTTAGGTATTAATTGGAACATTAACGTGTACCAAGGTGGCGCAGATAATGCTTGTGGTGCTTTAGGTTCAGGTATTACCGACGAACAAAAGCAACTTGTCAGCATCGGAACTTCAGGCGTCGCATTGTCTATAGAAAATCGTATTGATTATGAAAATGATGGAAGCGTACATTACTTTAATCATTGTGTTCCAAACCAAAAATACATTATGGGCGTGACTTTATCTGCTGGATATAGCCTGGAATGGCTTAAGCAACTTATCTCTCCTGATGAAAATTTTACTACTTTCTTAAAAGATATTACTCACTCAGAAGTTGGTGCTAATGGATTAATGTACACACCTTATTTATTAGGTGAACGTACACCACACAATGATGCTTCAGTACGAGGTAGTTTCATCGGTTTAGATGCAAATACGACACCGCTCGATATGAAACGTGCTGCTCTAGAAGGCATTACTTACTCTATTAATGAAAGTATTCAAATTATGAAAAACAACGCTATTAACATTACTGAAATTGTATCAATCGGTGGTGGAGCTAAAAATAATCAATGGTTGCAAATTCAAGCAGATATTTTCGATACAATTATTTCTACACGAACAGAAGAACAAGGTCCAGCTTATGGTGCGGCAATGTTAGCTGCTATGGGAGAACAATGGTTTAATACTTTCAATGACATGAGCGAAGCATGGATAGCATACCATCAAAAAGTATATCCCATTGAAGCAAATACAAAATCTTATCAAGACTTATTTAATATATATAAAACAATTTATGACGCTACGCAGACAGTAACTCAAAAACTTAATAAATTTAAGTGATCTATCAAGGGGATGGATATATGTCAACTTATAATAATAAGAAATTTATTTTTAAAATAGCTTTAATCGCAACGCTCGGTGGTTTATTATTCGGCTATGACACAGCAGTTATTTCTGGAGCTGAACAATCTCTACAGCAATATTTGACGAAAGATTATAGCAGTTTCATTCATGGCATCACAGTTTCTAGTGCACTAATCGGTTGTATTATTGGTGGCCTATTGTCTTCAAGTTTTTCAAGTCGCTTAGGTAGAAAAAAATCATTACAAGTAGCTGCCATCCTATTTATCGTTTCTGCAATTTTGTCAGGCTATCCCGAATTTTTATTTTTTGATTCAACTGGATCTAACCTTGGCCTACTCATTGCATTTAATTTGTATCGTATTATTGGCGGTATCGGCGTAGGATTAGCTTCTGCAATTTCTCCTATGTACATTAGTGAAATAGCCCCTTCGTCAATTAGAGGTAAACTCGTTTCATGGAATCAATTTGCCATTATATTCGGTATGTTAGTAGTATATTTTGTAAATTACGGTATTACATATGGCCAATCCCAAAGTTGGATTCAAGATATTGGATGGCGTTATATGTTTATTACTGAAGCGATTCCCGCAATAGCATTTTTCTTTTTATTATTTTTAGTACCTGAAACACCTAGGTTCTTATCATTAAGTAATAAAAATACAGAAGCCCTCTCGGTTCTTAATAAAATTTATGCTTCAAAGAATCATGCTCAAAATGTTCTAAATGACATTTTAGCTACTAAAAATAAGTTAACAGATGTGAAAGCGCCACTTTTCAGTTTTGGTAAGACTGTTATTATAGTAGGTATTTTATTATCTGTTTTCCAACAATTTATTGGAATCAATGTTGCTTTATATTACGCACCTCGTATTTTTGAAAACTTAGGTTCAGGTAGCAACACATCTATGATACAAACCGTTGTCATGGGCTTAGTAAACGTAATCTTCACAATCATTGCTATATTATATGTAGACAAATTTGGACGGAAACCTTTACTAATAATTGGATCAACTGGCATGGCAATCGGCATGATTGGTATGAGTGTCTTAGCTGCAAACGGTGCATTCGGTGTTATAACTTTAATATTTTTAGTACTTTATACTGCTTCATTTATGATGAGTTGGGGACCTATCATTTGGGTATTATTATCAGAAATATTCCCTAATAGAATTAGAAGTAGTGCTATGGCAATAGCCGTGGCAGTTCAATGGTTAGCTAACTTTACGATTACTTCCACTTATCCCACTATGATGGATGTTAGCGGCGCCATGACTTATGGTTTTTATGCACTGATGAGTATTTTATCAGGACTATTCGTTTGGAAATTCATTCCTGAAACCAAAGGTAAAACACTTGAAGAACTAGAGAGCGTTTGGAAAAAAGAAGGCGTGACATCTGTTTCAAATCAAGATGAAAAAGTTCAAATTAATTCAGAAAAAATTCAAAGTCAATCTAACTCAACAAACTAAAAATTGAATCCCGATTTTATAATGTGCTAATTTTACTGTAAATAAAAAAAGTCAGCCACTCTTACCGGTGACTGGCTTTTTATATTGATGTTATAAACAATTTCCAACTAAGTAATACTATCTATTACAAAAGCAATTGCAAATGCCACAAATGACAATAAAGTTTCCATAACTGTCCACGTTTTAAAAGTTTCTTTTACATTTAAACCTAAATATTCTTTAACCATCCAGAATCCGGCATCGTTCACATGAGAGAGCATTAATGACCCTGCTCCGGTAGCTATTACCAACAATTCTAAATTCACCCCAGACATATGTTGGATAATTGGTGAAACTATTCCCGCAGCTGTAGTTAAAGCAACAGTGGCAGAACCTGTAGCGACACGTATTAAACCTGCTACTAAAAAAGCTAATAGTAATGGCGATAGTGAGAGATTTTCTGTCATCTGCGCAATTGAATCTCCTACACCTGTCTCAATAAGTATTTGTTTAAATCCTCCGCCAGCACCTATGATTAAAATAATAGAACCAATCGGTAAGATACACTCTTCTACCAAATCTTTAATTATGTTTTTCGTCATACCTTGTTTGAATCCTAATAAATAGAATGCAGCAAAACAAGATATTAATAATGCTATTACTGGATTACCTATGAATAGCAATGTATTTTTTAATATACTAGGAATATCTCCTAAATAAGGTGTCACGATAGATAGCAACATTAAAAGTACTGGTAAAATAATTACTAAAAATGAAACCATAACGCTTGGCAAACCATTTGTTTTATTGTTTACCTTGATAATATTTGGTTCTTTTTCTGGTATAACCCTTTTACTTATAAATTTTCCGAAAATAGGTCCTGCAATAATTGCTGTAGGTAATGCAATAAGCAGCGAATAAAACAATACTTTACCTAATTTTGCTTCATATATACCAATTGCTGTCATAGCACCAGGGTGTGGTGGTACAATACCATGCACAATTGATAATCCCGCTAATAGTGGTATAGCAATAAGTAATATATTCGTCTTAGTCGTTTTATGAATTGAAATCACCAGTGGCAATAAAATTACAATCCCCACTTCAAAAAATACAGGTATCCCGATAATAAAACCCGATAGCATCATAGCCCATGGTAATTTTTTATAACCTAAGACTTTAACAAGATAATCAGATATTTGCATACCTGCTCCAGAATCAGACATTAGTTTTCCTAAAATTGTTCCTAACGCTAAGATACCTACTAAGTGGCCTAAAACATCCCCTACACCTGTTTCATATGCTGTAACTATCTTTTCAGGAGATAAACCTGCCATGATAGCTAAAAATAAACCTGCCACTGTTAAACTGATAAATGCATGCCATTTCCACCATGCAACGCCTAATATGACAATAATGATCGAAAGTAGCGTAATGATTAATAAATATATATTAGAATCCATCTTTTTCCCCCAACTATGTTGGCGCTACCAACAAATCACAAGAGATTCCTTATCCTTTCAAATTGATGCTATATTTTTTCAATTTACTATTATAATAACCTATACTATATTCAACAATTTGGTGATTTACTGAATACGATATTCTCTCCCTTACAAGTAAAGGATCTGAGGTTTGAAGATTTAAGTACGCTGTGGCTTGTTCATTTAAGCCTACAGAGAAGTTATCCTCAATATCTTTTATTTCTATTTGCTCATCTTCTAAAATTTTATATATAGAAAGATCATTATTATGCTTTAATTCTCCATACTCGTCTAAACTACTCAATGGATATGGTAAATAATGATTAAATAGAATGTATGGTTTATCATTTAATAAATAGACTCTTGTAATTTTATAAGATTTCTCGCCAAACATTTGAAATAACTCACTATTTTTTTCATGCGTTTCTACTACAATGTCTTTTATAAGTTTATGAATTTTATTTCCTTGTTCTACAAGTTTTTCTGTGAAATTTTTATTATTGGTTTCATTACTCACTTGTTTGTGGTTAATGACTGTTGTACCTTTACCGCTTTTTCTCTCCAAGTAGCCTAGTGTAACTAATTCTTTAATGGCCGCTCTAACTGTTACTTTGCTTACATTAAACTCTTCTTCAAATTCAATTTCAGTTGGTATATAACTTCCAATAGTATAGATACCATGAATAATACGGTCTTCAATAATTTCTTTTATTTGTAAATATAATGGACCTTTATCTGATGATAATTTCGTCATAAATCAATTACCTCTCAATATCATTTTTTTCTTCATTTATGATTTTTATTATATCATCAGTATCAAATAATGGTGTATCCCCGGAAATTGTATGTGCCAATACACAAGCTGCTGTTGAAAATGTAACCATTGCTTGAGGATCCATATTTGATAATTCACCGTGGATTACGCCACATGTATATGCGTCTCCAGTACCAATTCTATCTAAGATATTCACTTCAATATCTTCCGAATAATACATTGTTCCGTTTTTAAATAAATATCCTTTGATGCTGTTTTGATTACTTCCTTGAATTGTTCTAATAGTACCAGCAATAATATCTATATTATATTTTTCGCCTACAACAAGTAATAATTCTTCTAATTGTTCTTCTTTACTTTCCTTAGTAGTTGTTAAATTGAGTGTGTTAATTGCATCTTTTTCACTCATAATTACAATATCCGCTTCTCTCAAAATGGTTTCATAGTAGGGTTTTGCACGCTGGTTACCATTCTCACCCCATAAAGAAGGCCTAAAATTACAATCAAAAACAATTTTAACACCTTGCTCTTTTGCCACTTTAACAATAGTAAGCACATTGTTCTGAGTTAGGTTATTCATAGCTAAAGATATGCCACAAATATGCAACACATCAACGCCTTTCATGGATTGAACAATATCATATTCTGAGATATCTGTTGTGTTAAAACTACTTTGTTGTCTATTTGTATATGTCACATTACTAGGACGATTACCAAAACCTTGCTCTAAGAAATACATACCCAAGTTATCATTGTTTTTAATTATAAAATCACTGTGAATACCTAACCTCCTTATCGCACCAATTGCAGCTGTACCAATTGAATTTTCTGGCACCGCACTGATTAGACTCGTGTCATAGCCAAATTGTGACAATAATCCAGTAACATTAACGCCTGTTCCAGTAAAAGAGTATTTTAAATTTTCCGCCTGTCTCAATAAAAGATTGTCGGGTACTTCTAACCGCATCATAATTTCCCCATAAGCTGCAATGTGCTTATTCATATAAATCCACTAATTGCTTAATTTTAGAAGTAAGCCATTCTACATCATTTATATTTGTAAGACCTGTGTCTTTATCAATAATAGATGAATAAACATGCGGTATAATTTTCGGAACTTTACAATCTAAAGCAATTTTCACGATCTCTTCAAAATTATCTTTAGTGATGCCACCCGTTGGCTCTAACCCAAATTCTGCTTTTCCACAAGCTTCGGCTACTGCTTTATATTCTTCAACTGTTTCTAATCCCTTCATAGGGAAAAACTTAATTGAAGATCCTCCCATATCTTTAATTAAATTAATTGCTGCTTCAATAGGTATAATTGCTTTCTCTTCTCCTTCACTACTAATAGGTCCAGTAGAAATATTTACGAAGCCTGTTTTGCCTGTGGGAGAGACTAATGCATTGACCCAAGATTGTTCACCACTTTTAGCAGTTGTTTGTCCTACATCAGTAAATACTTGGTTAATATGCGCCCCTTGATAGTATCTTGCGATTTCAGCTACTACTTTAGCTTGTCGGTTGTCACCAGCACCTAAGCCAATCGAAATAGCGTCGTCAACCTCTTCTCCAAATTGTGTCATCGCTGTTACCGCACTATTTACACAATCATAATCTTTCGATAACACACCTATAACGATATTTTTATCAGCTGCTTGGTATACTGCTTTGATATTCTCTTCCCCTTTAGCTAAGACATTCAAAGCAACTCTATCTTTATAAAATCTATCATATATTTTCATTAAATTTCCCCCTGTACAATTTGAACAATTGTTTCATAAATAATTTCTATTTCACCTTGTTTTAATGGCCTTGGATCAATATCAAAGAACCCTTGTTTCACTCCATAATTGCGTGTATAAATTGCAACATCAGCATTTTTCAATTTTTCGACAAATTGTTCTGCCGAAATATTTAAAATAGATGAATCTACATGTACGCGTGTTCTATAAATTTCTCTTCCTGCTTCATCTTGGACAATTTCTAATCGAATACCTTCATAGTTGTTAATGGGAGATAATTTTTCTAATTCACTTTTTTCTGCTTCTGAATTATCAACTTTATCGAAGTATTCATCTAATGCTTGTAATAACCCAAAAGTTGATTCTTTCCCTACTTTCATACTTCGTCCTATAAAATGTAATTGAGTTTTCACAGATTCAATCAATGATTTTTTACCAGCGACTATACCAGTAGTTGGACCTTGAATTGCTTTTGAACCGCTATAAATGGCTAAATCTGAACACTGGATGTATTTTGTCAGCGCCTCTTCTGCAGCAGCATCTACAATTAACGGGATATTATATTTTTGAGCTACTTGATATATTTCTTCAACAGAGGCCATATTTTTTTGCACCGCATGATGCGATTTCACATATAGAATGGCCGCCGTATTTTCATTTATTGCTTCTTGTATATGATTTTCTTTGCCTTCGTTTGCATACCCTACTTCAACTGCACGACCACCACCTAAGTAAATCATTGTTTCGATAGGTGCACCATATTGAACATTGTGTCCTTTAAATAATATGATTTCATTTTTATCTATGCTTTCGTTGTGAAGCTTTTGACTTTTACGTTCATTTCCTTCAGTAACAACACCTGCAATAGATAATGCGATTCCGCTAGAAGCTGAATTTACGACGACAGCATCTTCAGCATTAATTTTATTAGCAATATAAGCGCCAGATTTATCAACTAAATCTGCAATTTCTACATAGTTTTGTCCTCCAAATTTCATAGCATCCATTACAGAGTTTGTTGGAGAAGACACGCCCAAAATACTCATTCTTCCACTTGCATTTATAACTTGTTTTAAGCCGTATTTATAATTCAATGAATTTTCCATTTGTTACCACGCCTCTTTCTTTAATTACTTTTGTAATTGTAATTTCGTGTCCATGCGAATCTATAATATTTTGCTGTGAATCTATAACATCAAATAAGGTTAAGTTAGCTGTCATACCCTCTTTAAATTTTGCTAAATCAGGTTTATTTATTATTTGGGCTGGATTTTCTGTGACACCTCTAATAATTTCTTCTAATGTATAACCGAGGTACAAGAATTTAGTAAGTACATTAGATAAGCTGAATACTGGTCCTTCTATTCTATTTTTTTTATAAATATCTGAACTTATACTATTAAATTGAATATGGTTACGTCGCGCTTGTTGTGCTACTTCAAATGAGAAACTTGCATTACCATGACCAACATCTAACTTCACTCCTCGACTTATTGCTTCTCTTAAAACTGTTAAAGGTTCTCCATTTTGATCAAATAGATTATTAGACTTACCGTTTAAAAAATGTGTAATAATGTCGCCTTTTCTAAGTAACGGAATTACATCTTGTATTTTAGGTGGTGCGGATCCAATATGAGTCATAATTGGTAATTTTAATTGCTCACTAATTTTTATAGCTCTCTCCAAAGGCACCACACCATTATCTTTAACTACACTACTGCTAATACGCGCCTTTAATCCTATAATCATATCTTCAAATTGTTGAGCAGCTTTAATACACGCTTGTTGATTTATCCAACCCATATTTGATAATTCATCTATTCTTTCAAGCCCTATTTTAGATATATTTAAAAATGAATATACATTAGTTAGGCTTTGTTTCGCTCTTTCGTGTAACTCACTAACTCTATCAGCACCGCAACTCCCTGCATCTACGATTGTAGTAACCCCTTGTTTAATTCCTATTTCATCTATTTCATCTCCATAAGGACTAAAATCAGAGAAAGCATGAACATGTAAATCAATCCAACCAGTTGAAACAAAAGAATTTGAACCATTGAAAATTACTTTTCCTTGTAATGTATTTCCGTCTGAAATTTCTTTAATAACCCCCTTTTCAAGTAATATATCAATTCTTTTTTTATTTAAAGTTTCAATATTTTTAATAACACCTGTGCTTTTCAATGCATTTCACCTCTTGCAAAACATCATAACATTATAATGTTTGTAAGCGCAATCATTATAACGTTATAATGTTTATTTTTTAATAAAAAATACTGATTCTTCCCTTTAAAAAGACAGAATCAGTATTTAATGTTTTTATACTATACACTTATTTAATTAACGTAATTACTATTTTGTATGTTGATAATTTTCATCAAAAAACTTACCACTTCTAATATCTTCTAACATACCTTCATATGGTGCGACATTAACAACCGTTTCATTATTTTGTCCTGCGTTACCAATATATGAAACCTTCGCAAATTCAGGTACGACTAATTTAGGATAAGTATCGTATTTTTCACGAGATGCTTCCATTAAATCAATGTGATCATTTTGATAAGTCACTGTAATTTCTGGATGCTCTTCAACCCATTTAGGGAAGAAAATGGTACCGTGCATAATCTGATTATTAGGTAAAAAATCTAATGCTACATCTGTACCTGTTGGTTCAGTCCAAGTTATTTTAAAAACACCCTCAGTTAATTTCACGATATTAGCTTCTTGATCTCTAACCCATCTACCAGCTACCATACCACCATGTATACGATAATCAATCGTATTCTCATTTTTTACATACATCTCATATTCCCAACCATTATCATAAGTATAAATAAGATGCGTCCCTAAAAAATCTTCTAATGTTTCAAAATTATTAGTCATAAAAAGCCCCTTCCAAACATGTAATTAATTACATGTTTTTGATTACATATAAATGCTATACTTTATTCGACAAAACGTCAAGGAGGATGTTATGGCACAAAAAAACATATTACAATATGTATTACTAGGCCTTTTGAAAAATGAACTTATGTCTGGTTACGACATAAAAAAAGCTTTTGAACGTGATATTGGAGAATTTTGGCAAGCAAATCATAGTCAAATTTATCCTGAATTAAAAAAATTGCACGATCGTCTTTTAATTGATAAAACGATTGAAATAACAGGAGAAAAATTAGAAAAAAAGATATATGCTATTACTGATACAGGACGACAACTACTGAATGAATGGCTAGTTTCTCCAACGCCTGAGTTGTCAGTTCACAAAAATGAATTCAATTTAAAATTGTATTTTATCAATGATAGAAATGATCCTATATTGCCAGTAATGTTCGACGAGCAAATTCATTTACACGAATTAAAGTTAGCACATTTAAAAGAAAGACGTACGGCATTATTTAGCAACGAAGCATCTCAAGAACAACATTATGGGCATTATCTAGTATTAGATTATGCTATTGAAAGAGAAACACATAATATCAATTGGTTAAAATCTTGTCACCAAAATTTTAAGCATTAAAAAAAGCGCCTTTCTAAACATTAACACTGGTAAGAAAGGCGCTTTTGATTTTTCAAGTTAACATAAAATCAAACTTTTCTATAACGTTTAAGCCCAATAATATTTAAAATGGTAAACACAATAATAAAGACGAATAATATACAAATATCAAACCAAATATATTCAAGCCCTTGCCCTTTTATCATAATGTGCGTCAATGCATCACCTGCATATCTTAAGGGAAATAGATAACCTATGAAACTTACCCAATTAGCAATATTTTCTAAAGGAATAATACCTGAGAAAAAGATTTGAGGAATTGCTACAATAGGTATAAACTGAATCATTTGAAACTCAGAATTAGCAAAAGTTGAAACAAATATTCCCATAGCCAATGCGGCCAATGCGATTAAAATATTAATCAATAATACCCACCATATACTACCTGCAAGTTCTATATTTAAGATAATAATCGCATAAAACACGATGAGTAACGTTTGTAATATAGCAAACAAACCATAACCTGCTAAATAGCCAAACACAATATCACTTCTTTTAATCGACGTGGCTAATAAACGTTCAAGTGTACCTTTAGTACGTTCTCTAAGTAATCCAATACCAGAGATTAAAAATACGAAAAGGAAAACAAAGAAACCAATTAAAATTGGGAACATTTTATCAAAGTACGTACTATCCGCATCACCATATAGATAATGATGATCCAACTCCACATTCTCTGAAGCTTGCTTATTTTCTTGTTGCATATTATCTGGAATTTTTTCTACAATTTTCATCATATCTTGCATTTTATTTTTCTGAAGTGCACTAGCAAGTAACTGTTTCGTAGCATCAGTTTTACTAGGGTCTTCATTAGCATATGTTACTTCTATTTTAGATCCATCTTTCGTAATATAACTATCCAGCTCTGAATCAACCATCGTATTTTTTACAGAATCTGATGAATCAACCTTCTCTATATCCACTTTATCTGAAGGTAATTCATTTACAATTTTGTTAGGCACACGGTCAGTAATACCAATTTTTAAATTTGTCTCTGAATTTGTATCAAAAACGAAATATAGCAATGTTAATACTAAAATCGGTGCGAACAACATTAAAGCCAATGTTCTTTTATCTCTCAACAATTCCTTAACAACTCTTATAAAAACGGCTTTAAATCTCATGATTGCACCTCCGTTTCAGCCTTTATAAATACCTCTTCTATAGAATTTACACCGAATTTTTCTTTCAGTTCTTTTGGTGTTCCCATAGTGAATAAACGGCCTTCCATAATCAATCCAATGTAATCACAGCGTTCCGCTTCTCCCATGACGTGCGTTGTCACAATTACTGACTTATTTTCCTCTGTGCGTAGGTTAAGTTGTTTCCATATATCTTTTCTAAGGCTCGGATCAATACCCACTGTTGGCTCATCTAATATAATTAAATTAGGATTTGACAGTAACGTAATCGCTAAAGACAATCTGCGCTTCATACCACCTGAAAATGTATTCACAATTTGATGTAATTCATTCTCTAAATTAACTAGTTTCATATTCTTATCAATCGCTTGTTTTAGCTTATCACCGTCTAAACCCATCAAATTACCGAAGAACACTAAATTTTCTCGAGCAGTTAACGATTCATATAGCGCATCACTTTGCCCCATATAACCAATTTCATTAAGAATTTTACGGTTGGGTATACTAGTATCGAATATTTGAGCATGACCTTCATCCAATTTCTCCATACCCATAAGGCACTTAATCGTTGTCGTTTTACCCGAACCACTTGGACCAATTAACCCTAAAACCTTTCCAAATGGTAATTCAATATCAATATGATCTAAAACTTTCTTTTTGCCATAATATTTTGTCGCACTTGTTAGTTTAGCTGCAACTTCAGACATGTTTAGCCCCCTTATTAGACATAGTGTCAATTATCATTCATAATGCGATTATATACCTATAAAATATAAAAACAATAAAAAGGTTATCGTTACTGAACACATTTAAAAAATATGTCTAATAATATTAGGAGTGAAACGAATGACTGAAGAATTATTTACCGATGCTCGCATATTGAAGACGAAGAAAAATACACGAAAAGCTTTAATAACGCTTTTAAAAACTAAAAGATTCGATGATATCTCGGTAAAAGATATCTGTAATGAAGCTAATGTAAGTAGAGGAACTTTTTATTTACATTACAAAGATAAATATGATTTAGTACATCAATATCAGCAAGAAATTATAAAAACTGGCAGTAAGAAAGTTCATGAATTTTTAAACTCAGACCGTCATTTATTTTTTTATCACATGCTTAATTTTTGGAATAATGAAGCCGAACTTTTATTATTGCTCATCTCTAAAAATGGTTCTACTGAAATTCAAAACCAAGTAAAATCAATGTTGCAAAAAAATGCAGAAAAAAATATTCTGCCTTCAGTAAAAACGATTAATTTAAGTGAAAGAGAACAACATTATTTTGTAATTTTTTTGAGCAATGCGATTTTTGGTATGATTCAAGACTGGGTAGATAACGGAAAACCAGAAACTACAGAGGAATTATCAACTATTATTAATAAGATTACCCCCGATTCGTTGTTGGGCTGAAATTTTTCCGCCATCTTTCTTATTGCTATGTAAATCTTTATTTAATAAAATCATCGTGTTCAACCACGCTTATTTCATACTCATCATATGTTCACTAATAACAATGTTAAAAATTCTCCCACCACTTTTTCACAAAAACAAACAGAGGTAATGGAATCAATTTTTTGAAAATATGATTTTTATTGTCCTCTCTTTTTTATTTTTTCTTTCCTTAATCTCAACCTTATTCACAATAAACTCAGCTGCATAACTTACCATCATGTCACAATTCCAACAAAAGCGCTACACAATATTAAAAACTTTACAAAGAATTAAAATTTGTATACTATACTTACAATTCCTATAAAAAAACTATTATTACACTTAGGCATAAAAAATGTTTAGTTAGGCATTTTTATACAATTAATTAATAAAACAAGTTATATTGTATTTAATAAATTAAAGCAAATGTTTTAATTTTAAATTTCTAAAAAAGGAGTGTTTCACATGGCAGGAATCGTAGAAGCAATTGGCAACGCAGTAAATGCAGGTTTAGCACATGACTGGGCTACAATGGGCGTAAGCATCGCAGAAGTTTTAGGTAAAGGTGTAGACTTCATTTTAGGTTTCTTTAAATAAACATATGCATTAAAAAAGGCCTTTTCTAGAAACCCTTCTTAATTGAGGCGTTTCATAGAAAAGGTCTTTTATTATTTACCAGATTGTTTTCTATTTAAATTATTATATATTTTTCACTTGCGCATTAACCTTATTCAAATCGCGTGACTCTCCAATTGCTTCAATCTCTTCAAGCGTACGACCTCTTGATTCTGGAACAAATTTTTTCACAAATAATACACCGAGAATACAGATAACACCAAAGATTGCAAAAACAATTTGTTGTGAAAAGTAAGCTGTCATAATTGGGAATAGAAGCCCAACTAAGAAAGAACCAATCCAATTTAAGGATGATGCGCTACCCGAAGCAAAACCTCTAATTGCTAACGGGAATATTTCACCGACAATAACCCATGTAAGTGGTGCCCATGTAAAGGAATAGAAGGCAACATAAATACTTAAAAAGATTACTATCAATATCGGATTCGCATTGGGTAAAAATATATGAATAATAGCAGGCAATATAAAAGATAAGCCCATTACGGTACCACCTAGCATAAGCAATGTTCTTCTATTAAATTTATCCGCTATCCAAATAAAGAGTAATGATCCTAATACAAGTATGACACCTTGAATAATAGGCCACATAAGTGCATCACTCGCAGAATTTCCAGTGGCTTGTTCTACAATTAATGGAATATAATAAAATATTGCATTCGCCCCTTGAAACTGTTGAAAAGCTGCTACACCTAATCCTGCAACTACTAAATATTTATATTTACCATTAAATAATATGGCTAATGACTGATTATTTTTCACATTATTCTCTTTTTGAATTGTTTTTTTAATTTCTTCAAATTCTTCATCGACTTTATAATTATTTCTAAGATTACTTAAAACAAGTTTAGCTTCATCAAACCTATTATTTTTAATTAAGAACCTTGGAGATTCTGGTAGTTTTAAGACACCTAAAAACAAAATTAGTGCCGGAATTGCTGCGATACTCAACATTAGTCTCCAACCAATTTCCATAGGTAATCCTCTTAAATAATAATCAACAATATAAGATAATAACATTCCAGATACAATCATAGTTTGATTCATTCCTGATAATTGACCACGATATTTCGCTGGTGCCATTTCAGACATATAAGCAGGAACTAAAGCTGATGCTGCACCTACTGCCAAACCAAGTATAACTCTTGATAAAATCAAAAAGTAATTACCATCATGTGGGGCAATACCTGACAAGATTGAACCAATAACGAAAATAATTGCTGAAATTAATATCATTTTTCTTCTACCTAATTTATCCGACAGTTTGCCAGCTAAAATACCACCAAATATCGCACCTAACATAACTGAAGATGTAATTAAACCTATAATAAATCCACTTTCAATACCCCAGTCTTCTCTTAAAAATGGTAGCGCTCCTGTCATAACCCCAATATCATAACCAAATAATATACCACCAAACGCTCCAAAGAAATAGATAAAACGATTTGAAACCTTACTATTAACTTTCATCCCATTCACCCTCTTTTTAATGAAAAACTTAATCACCTATGCATAGATTTACGACAAACGTTTTTGAAAATTAGTTAATTAGTGTGTATTCGGCATCAAACATTTTCAATAGTATTTCTATTTGTGAACGTGTTAATTTTAGAGAAAGTACAGTATGATGTCCCCCGCCTTCTTCTATCCAACGTTTTACGCCTTTTTCTAATGATGGTTTCACTTCCCAAAGCACTCTAGCTACAGGCAAATGAGGAGCTGGTTCATCGAGACTTTTAGCTTCTATTTCATTAACAATAAATTTATAACGTGTCCCTAAGTCAAGCATAGTTACGACAACGCCTTCACCAGATTTACCATCGAATACTAATCTTGCCGGGTCATTTTTATCCCCTATACCAAGTGGATTCACAACAAGTTTAGGTTTCGTTTCAGCAAGTGTCGGATCAACTTCTAACATATGTGATCCTAGAATATGTGCATGACTGCTTCTTAAATCATACGTATAATCTTCCATAAATCCTGTTGCTTCATTATCTGCAGCAATTTTCAATAAACGATCTAAAGCAGCCGTCTTCCAGTCACCTTCACCAGCAAATCCATACCCTTGTCCATTTAACCTTTGTACTGCTAAACCTGGTAATTGCTGCATACCATGTAAATCTTCAAAGTTTGAAGTGAAAGCAGTATAGCCACCTTCATCTAAAAATTGCTTAATCGCTATTTCGTACTTAATTTGTTCTTTTACAGAACTGTTAAATGTCGCTTTACTATAATCTCTGTAATCAAATTCGTATAAGTTTTCGTATGTTTTAAATAATGCAGCTACATCTTCATCAGTAACTTGATTAATGTATTCAACTAAATCACCGATACCGTAGTAATCAACAGTCCAACCATATTGAATTTGCGCTTCTATTTTATCTCCTTCTGTTACTGCTACATTGCGCATATTGTCACCAAATCTAGCGACTTTTAAATTAAAACTTTCGCTATAAGCATTGGCTATAACCATCCAATCTCTTAATTGCTGTTGAACGTTTGTGTCTTTCCAGTGCCCAAATATAACTTCATTATTTTTATTCAAGCGACGGTTAATATAACCGTATTCTCTATCACCATGTGCCGATTGATGTAGGTTCATATAATCCATGTCGATGTTTTCCCAGGAAATATCTTCATTATATTGTGTCGCTAAATGTAATAATGGTTTTTGTAGTAATTTAGTACCTCTTATCCACATTTTTGCTGGCGAAAATGTGTGCATCCAAGTAATAACACCTAAAATATCGTCACGATAATTAGCTTCTTTCATAATTTCAGTTATCACATCTGCTGAAACTGCCAATTTCGGTTGTAATTCAATTTCAAAAGGTAATTGCCCACTTTCATTCAACCCATCAGCGATATTTTGGGCATTTTGCTTAACTTGATTTAAAGCCTCTTCACCATATAGTGCTTGTGATCCAACTACAAACCAGAATTTTTTAACATTTGTCATTTTACTTCCCCCTTATTTTTGACCATAATAGGCGTTTTTTCCGTGTTTCCTTTCAAAATGCTTATCAAGTATTGCTTTAGGCAATGTTTCTGCAAAAGGATTTAACTGTCGCGTAAATATATTCATTTTACATACTTCTTCTAAAACAACTGCATTCATAACAGCCTTGTCACAATTCTCTCCCCATATAAATGGTGCATGCCCATGTAACAAAACAGCAGGTATTTCATGTGGATTCATCCCTTTTTCATCAAATGTTTCAACGATGACATTACCTGTTTCATACTCATAATCCTTATTTATTTCTGCTGTTGTTAAAAATCTTGCGCAAGGAATATCTCCATAAAATGTATCCGCGTGTGTAGTACCCATTGCAGGAACAGGCAGTCCAGATTGTGCCCAAGTAGTCGCCCAAGGTGAATGTGTATGGACCACACTACCAATGCCATCAAATTTTTTATACAATACTGCGTGTGTTGGCATATCTGAAGATGGTTTCAAATCCCCTTCAATAACTTCACATTCTAAGTTACAAACAACCATATCCTCAGGCTTCATTTCATCATAATCTACACCACTTGGTTTAATAACAAATAATTGTGATTCTGAATCGAACGCACTAACATTACCCCAGGTATACTTAATTAGGCCTCTATTAGGCAATTCTAAATTCGCTTGATATACTTCAGCTTTTAACGCTTCGAGCATTCGTATCTCCTCCTAAATATTTAGTTACGGATTGTTCAATTGATAATCCCTTTTTCATTTTTTCTACATAGTTATTAAAATTAATGACTTCTTGTGCTACTGGCTGTAACGTCTTTTCCTTCGTATTTATAAAAACAGAATCATTAAGGAATACATCCAATGAATCTTCAGTATCTAATGCGGCATAATACGCTAAAACACTAATACCCCAAGCACCCCCTTCACTTGCGGTTTCCATAACCGTTATAGGCTGTTCAAATGCAGAAGCTAGTATCTGTTGAGCAACGTCTTTCGTTTTAAATATTCCGCCATGAGCAATCAATTTATCTATGTCGATATATTCATTTTCCTTTAGTAAATCCATGCCAATTTTCAAAGTACTAAAGGCACTAAATAGATGCATTTTCATAAAGTTTGCTAAATTGAACTGATAATTAGGTTCGCGTATAAATAATGGATAGCCTGTGTCTACATTTGTAATATTCTCTCCAGATACATAATTATATGAAAGCAGACCGCCTATGTTATCATCACTACTTAATGAACGCTCGAAAATATGTCCGTACAACTCGTCTGATGAAAAATCAACACCCATGACGTTTAATACTTCACCAAACAAATTCATCCAATCATTAATATCTGAAGTACAGTTATTGGTATGAATCATAGCTACTTCGCTGCCATCAGGAGTCGTCACAACATCAATTTCCGGATACATATCTTTCAAAGTATTTGATAATACAATTATGGCAAACGCACTTGTGCCAGCAGATATATTACCTGTATTTTGAGCAACCGTATTTGTTGCAACCATACCTGTACCAGCGTCTCCTTCTGGTGGGCACATCAAAATGCCAGCTTCAAGGTTACCAGAAGGGTCTAATAACGTCGCTCCTTCTTCTGTAAGTAGCCCTCCACTTTCACCCGCTAATTTAATTTCAGGTAATAGCTCTTCAACTGACCTTTCAAAATACTTTGTTTTAAAAATATGATTTGCTTCCTCTAACAAATCTTTCCTATAACTTTTGGTAGCAATGTCTATAGGAAACATGCCTGAAGCATCACCAATACCTAAAACTTTTTCACCAGTTAGGTACCAATGTACATATCCAGCTAATGTAGTTAAATAAGTTATTCGATTTACATGTGACTCATTATCTAATATAGCCTGATACAAATGTGCAATACTCCAGCGTTCAGGTATATTAAATTGAAATGCTTCGCTAAGTAATGTTGCCGCTTTAGCTGTATTTCCATTTCTCCAAGTCCTAAATGGCACGAGCAAGTCTTCGTTTTGATCAAATGCCAGATAACCATGCATCATACCACTCACCCCAATAGACTTCACTTTTCTTAGGGTTAAATCATACTTTTCTTTGATTTCTACTGTCATTGCACTATAACTCTTCTGCAACCCTACCCAAATATCATTAATCGAATATGTCCAATATCCATCGATGAATTGGTTTTCCCACTCAAAATGGCCAGATGCAACAGTGCTCAAATTTTGATCTATAGCTACGGTTTTAATCCTAGTAGAGCCTAATTCAATACCTATTGAAATATCTTCACTTTTTAAATTCCGTTTCAAATCATCCATATTTTATCGCTCCTTTGAAACCGTTTTCAAATACACCTTATATTATTTGTCCGTACATGTCAACATAAATTATATTATGTCCGTACATATAAGAGGTGAAAAAAGACTCAAACCAACATCTTTATTGGTTTGAGTCAGTATTTATATTTTTTTCACTGAATTACGTTCTATAATATATGTATCTATGAGTTGTGAGGTTTGTTGTTTATCTGTATCTATTGCACTAATCATCCATTCAGCTGCTCTACTACCTAGTAATTCTTGTGGATGAGAAGTTGTAGTTAAATTCATCTCACTTAACTTACTCAATACTGAATTATCTTGTCCTACAACCGATAAGTCATTCGGTATTTGTATATTTCTTTTTTTCAATTCCTGTATGACTTCATATGCAATAGCGTCGTTATAGCAAACTAAGCCAGTAATGTTAATCTTTTTATTACAAATATGTTCTACAATTTGTTCGATTACTTGTAGTTTACTCTCAGTATCAAATGTATAGATATGTTCACCTTTAAATAGAATATGATTGTTTTCAAAGGCGTTAAAATAACCTTTCATCCTTAGCTTACCTTGATTGTCGTCAATTTTCGTAATCAACGCAATGTGCTCATGCCCATGATCAATCAAATATTTAGTCGCTAAATAGCCAGACTTCACATCATCAATTGCTGTATAAGGTAAACTCAATTCATCATATTTTGCATTTATCATTAAAATCGGAATGTCGCGTTGTTTGAATAGTGAATAATAAGACAGATTTGGATTATAAACATTACTTTTAGTGGGTTCTATAATTAATCCTGTCACACCTTGATTCAACATCATTTCTAAGCATTTACGTTCTTCTTCATGATTATTATTAGTACTTGCTAGTATTAAGGAATAGCCATTTTTTCTTAACACATTTTCTATACCTCTAATGATACTCGGAAAAATATAATCCGATAAATATGTCACGATAACACCTATTTTTCTAGTTTCATTCGTTTGGCGCGCGTTCAAATAACTATAGCTCACATAAGAGCCTGAACCTTTTTTCTTTTTAATAAATCCCTCTTTAACAAGTACATCCATCGCCTGTCTTATCGTATAACGACTCACATGATATCTATCCTGAAATTGTTTTTCTGTTGGTAGTAACATACCGACTTGATACGTTTTATTTATTATTTTTTCCTTTATTTCATTCGCTACAATTTGATATTTGGGCTTATTCATAATTGAAAATCTCCTAATCGCACCAATATTTAGTAATAACGTATATTATAGCATACGTCATATTTTGTTACTGAGACTAGAATAAAAACATGAAAATGTTGAATTAATAAATCCCTCCGCCATTGTCATCAAGTTTTTATGCACTCTTTCTCTAATTGACACAAATCAATATATAATTAAAATTAAACTATAAAAAATATAAGCGTAATTATATAACTTAATTAGTTTATGATAATCCTTCATTGAATTTCAACTTTATTTATGAATTTTTTGAAAAATTGCTTCTACTTATAAAATGTAATACAAATTGACAAAAATAATGAGGACGTTTACATAGTAATACGCCCTCATTATATTATTTTCTCTTACTTTATCAATTTAAAAAACTTAGTTTCTTTAAATTGAAGTCCACCCACCATCAATTTTTATTGTTTCACCAGTAATAAAGTTTGACAAATTAGAACTTAAGTATAATATTGCTCCAGTAATATCATCTAATTTAGGCAACTTATGGAATAATACGCGATTTAAAACGTCTTCTTTAAATTTTTCATCTTTAAACATTTCTTCTGTCAACTTAGTTTCAACAAACGTTGGAGCAATCGCATTAACATTTATATTATATTTTGCCCATTCTATAGCGAGTGATTTAGTTAATTGTATTACTCCCCCTTTACTTGAAGAATAATGCGCTCTATTATAGTACCCTACAAAACCAACTTGAGAAGCTACATTAATGATCTTTCCACCTTCTTCTTCTGCCATATAGCGTCCGAAAAATTTAGAAATAAAGAATAAAGATTTTAAATTTAATTCTAATACTTTATCCCAATCTTCCTCTTCAATTTCAAATGCAGGTTTACTAATATTTATGCCAGCATTGTTCACCAATATATCTATGCTTTTATAAATTGCAATTATTTGCTCAACAGTCTCAGAAACCTTATTAAGTTTTGTTATATCAAGTGAAAAAGCATTATGATTTCCATCGTAACGATTAAGTATATCTAATGTTTGATTTAATGCATTATTATCTCTACCTATTATAATTACATTTGCTCCTAATTCAGCAAAATCTATTGCAACTTTTTGGCCGATTCCTTTATTACCACCAGTAATAACTACATTTTTATTTTTTAAATCGCTAAAACTTTTTGACAAAATAATCACCTTATTTCTCTTCTAAATCTCTTTTCAAAAAATACATTAATATTTCATCTCTTTTATTTATTATTTCTTGAGTAGGGTTTCCATCCCAATTGTAGAAACCTTTGCCTGTTTTATAACCCAATTCGCCACTTTGAACATGCCGTGCTAATGTTTCTCCAGAAAATTTATCGGTGTTCAAATCTTCAAATAAATAATTGGAAATCGAACTAAAAGTATCTAATCCTCCTAAATCTGCTGTCATTAATGGTCCTATTATTGGATATCTTCTTCCAACACTATAAGTAACTGCTGCGTCAATATCTTCTTTTGATGCAACGCCTTTATCTAATAAGGACTGCGCTTCTCTAAAAAGCGCGTATTGTAATCTATTCCCAATAAAACCTGGTATTTCTTTTTGAATTAATATAGGTTTTTTACCGATGGTTTCAATTAAGTTTGTAGTATGGTTGACGACACTTTGACGCGTTACATCATTTTTTACAATTTCTACTAGCGGTATTAAATGTGCGGGATTCCAAAAATGCGTTATTATAAAATTTTCTGGAAAAGTATAAAACTGTGATAATTGGTTTAATGTAAATCCAGAGGTATTACTTGCCAATATGACATCTTCATCTAATAAACTGTTCAAACGTGTATATAACTCTTTCTTCATTTCTAAATCTTCAGGAATAGCTTCAATTACAAATGTTGCATATTCTACGGTTTTTTCTAAATTTGTAGAAAATATTATATCTTTTTTAGTTTCTCTTAATTGTTTTTCAGTAATTAATTCGTTACTATACAAGTCATCTAATTTATTTTCTATTTCTTTTTTAGCTAAATCCAAATCACTATCATTCAAACTATACACTTGAGTTTTATAGCCAGCCCATGCTGTGGATAATGCGATTGAATGTCCCATGGTTCCGCTACCGATAATTGTTATATTTTCCATAAGCACCCTTCTTTTTATTAATAATGTTTAAAATTCTATCATAAATAAGGTTACTGCTATAATAACTGCAAGAAGCGGAATTATAACAGTCATGGCTCCAAAGGCAGGATAGGCATCTTTATGAGATTCGCCTGCAATTGATCTAATAGTAGTAACAGCATATCCGCCATGTGGTAAGGAGTCTAAAGTTCCAGATGACATAGAAACTGTTCTGTGTAAGGCATCTGCATTAACCCCCATATCTAAATAATGTGGACCTAATATAGGAAGCGCTATCGATTGACCACCTGAAGATGACCCTGTTAGACCAGCAATCACCATTACTGCAAATGCCCCAGTTATTAAAGGGGAGCCAGGTAAACTGGTCACGTAATCAATTGCACTTTTAAAGGCAGGGGTTACTTGAGCAACACTACCAAATCCAACAACAGCAGAAGTATTACCAAGTGCAATTAATGCTCCTTCAGTCCCATTACCAACAGCTTTCCAAAAATCTCTGAAATAAGGTTTATTTAATATCCAAGTAGCAATAACACCACTTGTAAGAGCAATTATTAAGGCAGATTGCTCAAGTACATCATGCAAAACAAAAGCTACAACCAATACTATTAACAAAGGGATAATACTTAAAAATGGATTAGGTAACCCTTTTCTAGATTCAACCTCATCATTTTCCCTACTAATAAAATGCTCTCCTTTTCTATTGGCTTTTTTTATCATATGCATTAACCATAAATAACCAGCAATCAGCATAAATAATGCAGTAACTAAACTAACCCCCCAACCAGCATAGGGACTAGTATGTAAATACGGTATAGGAATCCAGTTTTGTATCTCTGGAGAACCTGCTGAAGTCATCGTAAAAGTTGTGGACCCCAACGCTAGTGTTGCCGGAATAAATCTTCTTGGAAAATCAGATTCTTTAAACAAATTTACTGCCATCGGATATACCGCAAATGCTACAACAAATAAACTAACGCCACCATACGTTAATACGCCACATGCTAATACAATAGCTAAAACTGCTCGTTTCATCCCTATTTTTTTTATTATCCAATGAGAAACACTTTCTGCTGCGCCACTATCTTCCATAACTTTTCCAAATATCGCGCCTGTTAGAAACATAAGATACCAAGAAGTGACAAAACCAGAAAATCCATCCATATAACTTGTCACGAAATCCGTCTGTTTACCAACTGCAAGTTGAGAAAATAAAGGAAGTCCATTAAACACTCCTACAATTAACGCAGACAAAGGCGCAGCAATAAGTAAATTCATCCCTCTCATAACTAAAATAGTCAATATAGCTAATCCACCAATCAACCCTAATATACCCCACATATAAGTATGTCCCCCTTTAGGAAATTAATTATTTCCTTTATCTCCATACTTTCTCACTCGTAGTAAAGCTTGCTCTGCATGTCCAGCAAAATTTTCATATTCACATAAACGCGCTGCATATTCACCTATATAAGCACTTTGCTTTTCAGATGTTACTTTTTGATAAGTTACTGTCTTGATGAATTTACCTACCCATAAACCACCTGTATATCGAGCTGCTTTTTTAGTTGGTAATGTATGATTTGTGCCTATCACTTTATCTCCATATGCTACGTTTGTTTCTGGCCCAAGGAATAATGCTCCATAATTCGTTAAATTATCTAAAAAATAATTTGGGTTTTTCGTTAAAACTTCTACATGTTCATATGCTAATTGATTTGCTTCATTTATTGCTTCTTGTTCATTTTCTACGATTATCACCTGACCATATTTATCCCAAGATTCTCTAGCTACATCTGCAGTGGGCAAGGTAAGTAATTGTTTATCAATTTCTTCAATAGCAATTTTAGCAACTTCTTCAGACATAGAAATAATTGCACCAGGTGAAGTAGGACCATGTTCACCTTGTCCTAAAATATCAGTTGCAATCATTTCTGGTTCAGACGATTCATCCGCAATTACTAAAGTTTCAGTAGGACCTGCTAATAAATCAATGCCTACTCTTCCAAAAAGTTGACGTTTTGATTCTGCAACAAAAGCGTTGCCTGGACCTACAATCATATCAACAGCCTCAATACTCTCTGTACCTATTGCCATACCAGCCATTGCTTGAATTCCACCTAAAATATATATTTCATCAGCACCAGCTTTATACATTGCATATACAGTTGTTTCTGGAATCTCTCCATTTATCGGCGGTGTACATGCAATTACTCGTTTAACTCCAGCAACCTTAGCTGTTAATATACTCATATGGGAAGAAGCAATCATTGGGTATCGTCCCCCTGGTATATAACATCCCACACTTTCTACTGGTATATTTTTTTGACCTAAAATAACGCCAGGTAAATTTTCTACTTCAAAATCTTTCAATGACTCTTTTTGAGCTTTTGCAAAATTTTCAATGTTTTGTTGGGCAAAAGCGATATCATCTTTAACCTGTTGTGGTATGTTATTTATAATTTTTTGAATCTGCTTTTCATTTAATTTAAATGACTCCGGACTCCAATTATCAAATTTAATAGACAAATCACGTAATGCTTTATCACCTTCATTTTCAATTGTCTTTATTGTGTTACTTACAATTTTACTTACCTTTTCGTCAGACTGCTTTATATCTTCCTGATTTTTACCTTTTTTTAATATATAAGACATATTAAAATCCCCTTTCACTTTTGCATACGTATGCAAATAGAGATGAAACCCTTTTGCATACGTATGCAATATTTCATTCAATCTTAGAGTAAGCGCTTCCAATTGTCAATTACTTTGTTGTATTTCTAAGCTTTAATTTTCCTTTTAGCTTTATTTGTTCTACCTTTTTAAAGTCACCATTAATTAAAATATTAATCGTCTCGTTTATCATTTGATCCAAAGGCTGTGCCCAAGTAGTTAATAGGTTATTGGGCCATGCTGCCATTTTTATATCATCGAACCCTATTATTTCCATATCTTTAGGTATATCAAAATTCATCTTTTTTGCTGCTTCAAGAATCCCTAAAGCTGTTATATCATTTGCTCCAAACACACCTTCCGGCTTCTTGCCTTTCTTAAAGTAACTCAGAGCTTTTTGATAGGCTGTTTCAAAACTGAAATCTCCTTCAATAATGTCTATATCTTGGCCTTTTTCTTTAAAATAATCTTTGAATCCGTATAATCTATCTCTATTAGTAGAAGTGTTACTTGGCCCAGATACATATAAATTATTTGTATAACCTTTATCAAAAAAATATTTAGCTATTGATTTTGCAGCAAAGTAATTATCACTTGATACAGAATTACAATTCAAAGTTTCATCATATCTATTAAATAGAATTACAGGTATATTTGAACTTTTTAATTTTTTTACTAATTCTGAAGATAATACAGCATCAGTGATTATAATAGATTCAACGTTATATTCTATAAATTGGTTAATTTCTTCCTGCTGAATTTCTTCATTTTCTGTATATACAAAAAGTACAGAATAACCAAAGGTTTTCAATTTTTGTGTAAATAATGATAGCACTTCATGATAAAATGGATTTTGTTTATTTTTCATTGCTATCCCAATCAATTTTGATTTATTTGTAATTAAACCTCTAGCTAAAGCATTCGGTTTATAATTCAATTCATCTGCTACCTTCATTACTCTTTTTCTTGTGTTTTCTGAAACACTTTTACCTGGCGAAAAAACTCTAGAAACCGTCGATTGTGATACTTTAGCAAGTTTAGCTACATCTTCTGCTGAAATTTTTTTCTTTTCCAAATTTATCTTCCCTTCTACAAAAAGCATTGAATTACATCAATAACCTACTTCACTATCTTTAACATTTACTTATAATGTCTAACTTTAAATTCACAATCATTGCTTTTCCTTATCACTTTTCTATTTTATATCATACTATAAAACATTCTGTATAATAAGATGGTATTTCATTTAACAGTTTTTCCACGTATTCACAATAGTTAGAGTATTTTAATACTATTATTTAAGTATCAATTATTCGCCAATATTCAAAAAGATAAAAAGGAGGTATAACATTCACACCTCACTAATATATTTAAGATTCATTTAAATCGTTTGTTACTATTTATATTTATTAACAAGCTCTTTTGGTATATGACAATAATCATTTGGAAATTTGGATAATCGGTCTTGATGTGCTCTAGCACTTCTCACATAATTTGTTAAAGGTAACACTTCCGTTGCAATTAAATGATTATTTTCATATAAATCAATAAAATCTTGAGCTTCTTTCAAGTGTTTAGGGTTTTCACTATATAAACCAGTTCTATATTTCAAACCAATATCTTCCCCTTGTTGATTTACACTGTATGGATCAATGATTTCAAATAAGTACTCCATCAACTTTGTTATCGTTACTTTTCCAGGGTCAAAGTCTGTCTTAACAACTTCCACATAACCATCATATTCGCCATCTAACGTATTCGAAATACCGTTAGCTCTACCCGCCTCAGTATTAACAACACCAGGAAGTGTTTTAACGAAGGCTTGCACACCCCATAGACATCCACCTGCTAAATATACTGTTTCCATAACCATCTCTCCTGTTTAATTTTATTTTTTCCGTCAGTTAATGAAAGTATAGTAACCATAGTTACACAATTCAATGTTTCATATTTTTAGATGATTGATTTTAATTTAAAAAGGGAAAATTAAATAGACGATAAGGAGGTATTATATGCCTAAGGTTAAAGAAAGATTATTAGAGGATATCGAGGAAAAACCTTCTCGAACTGATAGTAACTTTAATTCTGAGAAAGAACTGCAAGAAAATGCTTTTGAAAGATTAGGTAAAGATGTTGTTATTATAGAGATATTAGCAATTATGAATATCATTTTTGCAGTCAGTACAATTAGTTTAATCGTGTCACTCATATTTACTAATAAAAATAAATAATTCATATTCATTTTTATGCTCTTTTCAACTATCATCTTTTGAAGATGCTATGCTTGAACAGAGCATTTTCTCATATTGATTACATAAATACAGTTTTAAAACGTTTATATAAATATTTGACTTTGCAAAATTTTTAAATTGAATATTGTCCTTTTTTTGTTACAATATAGTGAGGATAATTTTGTCATTTTATAAAAATAATTAATCGATGTTAATTTAACCATATTTATTATGAACTACTGTCGCACGAATATCGTCAAACTAATCATTTTATATAAAAACTATAAGAGAAAAAATCAATTAGAGGAGAATAGTATTATGGATTACAGAGTATTATTGTATTATAATTATACAACTATTGAAGACCCCGAAACTTTTGCCACTGAACATTTAGATTTTTGTAAAGAGTTAGAACTTAAGGGCCGTATTTTAGTATCGACAGAAGGCATTAATGGTACAGTCTCTGGTACGATTGAAGCTACCGATAAATATATGGCTGCATTAAAATCTGACGAAAGATTTAAAGACATTACTTTTAAAATCGATGAAGCTGAAGGACATGCTTTCAAGAAAATGCATGTACGCCCAAGACAAGAAATTGTAGCTTTAGATCTTGAAGATGACGTAAATCCAAGAGAGCTAACAGGTGATTATTTATCTCCAAAAGAATTTAGAGAAGCGTTATTAGACGACGATACAATCGTCATTGATGCGCGAAATGATTATGAATATGACCTTGGCCATTTCCGTGGTGCAGTTCGTCCTGATATTACAAGATTTAGAGATTTACCTGACTGGATTAAAGAAAACAAAGACCAATTTATGGATAAAAAAATTGTAACTTACTGTACTGGTGGTATTCGTTGCGAAAAATTCTCAGGCTATTTATTAAAAGAAGGCTTCGAAAATGTGAGTCAACTTGAAGGCGGTATCGCTACTTATGGAAAAGACCCAGAAACAAAAGGTGAATTCTGGGATGGTAAAATGTACGTTTTCGATGAACGTATCAGTGTAGAAGTAAACCATGTAGATAAAACAGTTGTAGGTAAAGAATGGTTTGACGGCACGCCATGTGAACGTTATATAAACTGTAGCAATCCTGAATGTAATAAACAAATACTAGTATCAGAAGAAAATGAAGCACGTTACTTAGGTGCTTGCTCTCATGAATGTGCAGCTCATGAAAATAATCGTTACGTAAAAAAACATGATATTAGTGACGAAGAAAAAGCTAACCGCTTAGATAATTTCAAAGAACTAGTAAATCAATAAATCTCATTAAGCACATACTAAAAAATCGATTGAACTGGAAGACTAACTATAAGTATGTTTTCAACTGAATCGACTTTTTTAATATCATTATTTGAAGCTGAAACAAACCTTAGGCGATAGTTCACCTAAGGTTTGTTTATTTATATTTGTATAGTTACTTTTCAAAATAGAGATCAGCAACTTAGCCAACTTCTATCTTTTTTTCTTTATTTTTTGGTAAATAAGGCCTAAAGCACCCGATTTAAATGTTTTACTATCAAGTAATTTCAATTCTACTCGTTCATGTATATTTTGAAATAATGGCAATCCTTTACCAATCAATGTAGGCGAAATAGTAATTTTATATTCATCCACTATATCTAATTGCATCAAATAATGTGCGAATCGGGGGCTACCCAATACTACAATATCTTTACCTTCTTGTTGCTTCATCCGGATAATTTCATCTTTAACATTCTTTTTAACTAAACGTGAATTATGCCAATCGACACTATTCAAAGCTTTTGAAAATATGACTTTTTCAACATTTTCAATCCATTTAGCGTGTTTCAATTCATGTTCAGAAGCATGTTTATCTGATGGAACTGTCGACCAGTAATCATACATCATTTCATAGGTTTTGCGCCCCCAAACAATTGTGTCAGCAGTTTGCAACACTTCATCAGCAAAATTTTCTAATTCGTTATTATAAGCAATCCAATCAATATCCATGGCACCTTGAGAACCTTCAACAAATCCATCCAAAGAACTGTGTAAAAACACTACAAGTTTTCTCATATTAATTGCCCCTAACTAAATTCCCAAATATTTTTGTTGCTTGAAATTTTCATTAAAAACTACAATCTTTATTATTTTATGTATACCCATATTTACATCAATGATTTATCGACGTTTAAAGAATTTATCAAAATAAAAAATAACGGCTGAGACATTTAAATATCCCAACCGCTATCTTCATTATTAAAATTTATACTATTTTTGTTACTGAATATCTATATTATGCAGTAACCCATTGTGAAGGGCCAACTTCATCATATAATTTTTGTGCTGCAGCATCTTGTACTGCTTCTGGTGCATTACCAGCTGGTTGGCCTTGATATTCAGATGGTGCTACTGAATCCCATGTACTTTGTAAGAATTGGAACTTACCTGAAGCACCTGATGATGGGTTTGTAGCATGAATATCGCCACCTGATTCACGTTGCGCGATTTGTTGTAAGTGTGAATTCACACCTGATGAACCTTCTGAAGCTTCATTTGAGCTTGATTCGTTTGAGCTAGCTGAAGATTGTGAAGTTGTTTCTTGTTGTTGTGGTTGTTGAGCTGACTCTTGTTGTGGTGCACTTTGTTGAGTTGATTGTTGTGCTTGAGCAGACTGTTCACTTGAAGCTTGTTCAGTTTGTGCCGCTTGTTCGTTTTGTTGTCCACTATTGTCTACACTTTGTGCTGATGAACTAGTTGAACCCTCTCCTGATCCTTCACCATAGCTCCAAGTAAAGTTTTCTCCATCTGAATTAAAATTGTAATTTAATCCGTCTTGATTAAAATTATAGTTATATGAACCATCATGTAATGCTGATTCATTTAATTGTTCTGGGTTATTTTGAGCTTGTTGCGCTAAATTTGCTTGATCAATATTTTGTTCTGATGCATCCGCTGAATTTCCTGTTGCTAATCCTGTAACACCTAATCCTACTGCTAATGTTGATGCAATTACTGTTTTTTTCATTATTAATAATCCTCCTAAGAGATAATTTCCATATTTAAATTTAAAAATTAGATCGCAATTTCAACAATCGAAGTTGTTTACTTTTTACAACTAATTTGTAATTACTACTATAACACCCATAAAAAGCTTGTAGGTTACAGCCAAATTAAAAAAGCAATCAATTTTTTACATCATCATTACGTTAAAAAGTACATTAACCATACATATATGACTACTTAAAAACTTTCACAAAGGCAAAAAGTGTATTTATACACTTTTTGATTATGTAACATGCTTGTAATTAGTGTGAAAATAATACCTACATCGTTCTTATTTTTCACACATTTAAATGAGCAACCTAGAATATATCAATAGCTAAAATATTCCATTTAAGCTATTACAGAATTATATTTATATATGACTAACTAACAAATTACACCTTTATCTAATTTCCAAACTCCAAATGAAAACAATTTTTATATATAACTATCTTATTTTGAACAATTTAAATTATATTAATATTAGCTAATTTACTAAGTTCACATAAAAGAATTAAGCATAAACAAATAAGAGGCTAGAACATTTATTAATGTCCTAGCCTCTTAAAATTCATATAATCAAAATTTAAAATTCTATTATATTATGCAGTTACCCATTGTGAAGCGCCAACTTCATTGTAAAGTTTAACTGCTGCAGCATCTTGTACTGATTCAGGTGCTTCTGTTGGAGATACACCTTTATATTGAGATGGTGCTACTGAATCCCATGTGCTTTGTAAGAATTGATATTTACCTGCTGCACCTGATGATGGGTTAACAGCTTTTAAGTCGCCGCCTGATTCACGTTGCGCGATTGCTTGTAAATGAGAGTTAACATTTACTGATGAACCTTCTGAAGCTTCACTTGAGCTTGATTCATTTGAAGAAGTTGAAGCTTGTTGAGTTGTTTCTTGTTTTGGTTGTTGAGTTTGTTCAGTTTGTGGAGCAGCTTGTTGAGCTGGTTGCTCACTTGATGCTTGCTCTGTTTGTTGTGATTGTGCTGGTTGTTCAGCTTGTGCTGGTTGCTCTGCTGAAGCATTACCTTGTCCATAGCTCCAAGTCCAATATTGGCCGTCTGATTGGAAGCTGTAGTTTAAATTATTATGATTAAAGTTAATGTCATAAGCACCTTCTTGTACTGGCGCTTCGTTTAATGATTCTGGATTAGTTTGTGCTTGTTGAGCTAATTGTGCTTTATCTACACCTTGCTCTGAAGCGTCTGCTGAATTTCCTGCTGCGAAACCTGTTACACCTAATCCTACTGCTAATGTTGATGCTACTACTGTTTTTTTCATTATTAATAATCCTCCCAGAAGATAATTTTCGTTTTTATTTTTAAAATTATTATTGAATTTCAATTACCTAAACACATAGATAATTTACTGCTTCAATTAATTCGCAAATAGTACTATAACATCCATAAAACTCTTGTAGGTTACAATGAAATTAAAATAACAGACGTCTTTTTTACATCCTAATTACATACAATCTAGTTAATTTTATGACAAAATCTTTTTTGAAAACTGCCATGAAAGTCTCTATAGTTTATCTATCAATGTATATCTTTGTAATATTAATGTAATTAGTGCGAAAACTCTGCTCTTTTTTTTACTAATTATTGATTTAAATTTAAACAAACATAATAAAAGGTACATTAATTTGGATTATCCAAACAACATACCTTTTATACAATAATCATATAAATCAAACCGTTTAATTTCTCGGGAAATACACTGTCATCGTCGTGCCTTCTCCAAATGTGCTATCAACAGAAATTTCACCACCTATTTGTTTAGCTAATGTCGACGCAATATATAACCCTAACCCAGATCCACCAGTTTCTTTATTTCTTGAGTTATCTACTCTATAAGTTCTATCAAAAATATATCTTAAATGTACGCCCTTTATACCTATGCCTTCATCTTTCACTGAAATGCCTAACATATTACGTTCATGTTCGAATACTGTAATTGTCACTACTTTATCAGTATCTGAAAATTTTAATGCATTATCTATAAAATTCGTAATAATTCGTTCCAATGCGATCTTATCTTGATAGAAAGCCTTGATATTGAGTGGAATATTAACTTCTAATTGTCTCTTGTTCTTTTTCAAACATTGTTGATATGACTCCAAAATAGGCATTAATAATTGGTCAATATTGATTCGCGTATTGGAACGCTTATTATTTACAGACATGACATCGGTTAAGTCATCAAACATTTGATTTAAACGGTCTGCTTGGCTAATAAGTACTTGATAAGCATCTTGCTTGGCTAATTCAGTATAAATCATCCCATCATTAAGCCCTTCTGAATATGACTTAATACTGGCTAATGGTGTTTTTAAATCGTGCGCTAAATTCTGAACCATATATAATTTTTCATCTTGTTCTGCTTTAATTTGATTCATTTGGTTATCGATTCTTATAGTCATTTGGTTAAAGGCATCACTTAATTCTTTTAACTCTTTCGGTGATTGAATATTTAAATCTTCGACTTTATAATTACCCTTAGCAATTTGGTCAGTGCGGTCATTTAATTTTTCAATTTTATGAATCGTTGGAACAGAGAAAAATATCGCGATAGCCATTGTCATCATGCTTGATACAAAAGAACAAAGTGTAAGTAATATAGTTTGATGCACATCGAACCACATTAATTTGTATAATATAAAAACCAAAAGCGTCGTTATAAATAAGGAACCCATGAATGAATAAATTAATTGCTTACGGATCGTCATTTAAACACTCCTTTGAAACTTATAACCGAGGCCCCAAACTGTCGAAATGGTATATTCATTAAAATGACTACTTTCCAATTTCTCTCTAATACGATGAATGTGGACATTAAGTGAATTGACATCTTCGTAAAATTCATAACCCCAAACTTCTTCGATTAATGAAGTTTTTGAAATAGCTTCATCTTCATGCGTCACAAAATACCAAAGTAACTCAAACTCTTTAATACGAAATGGTACAGCTTCACCATTAATTTCTACTATTTTAGTTATATTATTCAATTTAAGATTACCACAACAGATAACTTCATGTTTTTTAGGTTTCGTTGCTACTCTATCCAGCAAATTTTTCGCTCGTATCACTAGTTCTCTTGGACTAAATGGTTTTTTTACATAATCATCTGCGCCTAACATTAACCCAAAAATTGTATCTGACTCACTTGTTTTAGCCGTTAAATAAATGTATGGAATATCTAATTGCTGTGCTTTCATTTCTTTAACCACGTCATAACCATCCACTTCAGGCATCATAATGTCTAACACCATTAAATCTATAGATTCATCTAAGAAGCCAAGTACTTCTTTACCATTTTCGGCAAGGGTTACTTGATAACCCTCAAATTCAAAATAGGTTTTACAGATTTCTCTAATATCTTTTTCATCATCCGCTATAAGTATGTGGGGCATTTTCATCATTCCTTAATTGTTTTCTTTTTATAAAATGATTTAAACTTATTGAATTTATTATCTCTTTATTCATTAATATAATTATAAAGAAAAACAATTGAATTGGGTATGTGAAAATCATATCTGCAAGAATATAATTTAACATTATAAAAACACCAAAAAAGCTTGCTGTATATGAAAGTACACCAAGAATCAAACTAAGTCCTATAGCAATCTCTCCAAGTTGTACCATCCATTTAAATATTTCTAGATGATTCGCCACAACTGCTTCAAAGAAAAATTTAAACCAAGCTGGTGAATCCTGGTTTTCTTTAATTACTGATACTAAACCATCTATCGCAAAACCACCTGTTAATTTTTCATAACCTTGAAATAGCATATAAAAACCAGAACCTAATCGAATCATCAGCAATATCATTTTCGATATCATCCTATTAATCCACTCCTTTATAATATAATGTGGATTGACCCAACTTATAATCTAGAAGTCAATCCACATACTACTTGATTATTATTTTAGTTCTGCTGAACCAAAGGTTACATGAGCTTTGTCGCAGTAAATTGTTACGATGTTATATTCATTGTTATTTATGCCTTTTAAATCAAATGTTTGCTCTGATTTATCATAATCAACTTTGTCGATTTTCTTGCCTTTTTTAATATCGCCATCTTTAGTGAGGTATACATGTAAATCTGGGCCTTTGGATGATTTGAAATCTTTTAACATCAGTTTATTATCATGAATCATCGCCTTACCTTCTACTTTTTCTTTATTTTCGCCTTTAAACATACCTTCCTTCATACCTTTACTTTCACTCATATCTTTATTATCCATTTTTGTCTCAGATTTTGTTTTTTCTTCCATATCTTCTTTCTTAGTGTCCATATTATTACATGCTCCTAGTAACAATGATGTCGCTACCGTTCCCGAGATAAATAATGTTTTTATGTTCATAAATATAGACCTACTTTCAATTTATTTTTTTCATAGTTTTATAATACGGCGTAAATAAATCATTTAACATTAACTGATTATTAACGTTTCTTAACTCATTCTTAAATATAGAGATAATTTCAGTTAAGAATTAAATAACATCATAAACATCTATAGTTCTAATCCATTAAGTAACAACTATTTATCTAATCGTGTTAAAACAAATGCACACAAAAAAAGCTACGGAATCAATTTAGTTAATTAATTCCGTAGCGCTTTATCATGGTAACTGTAACAATATAAATACTAGTTAATAACTAATTTATCCACCGATAATTAGCTTGAAATTGCATTATCTCGATAATGCAATTTCAATATGTGCTAAATGATGGTTTTCATGCCATGCCAATTTAGCTAATTTTGTAGCAACTGTGATTTCGCCACTATCTTTAAGCGTGAATTTACGTTCTAATTGATCTTTATCAATATGATTACCTAATGCTACAATGCGCGCATTAATTCCCTCTAACATTTGAAGCGCATATTCGATAGGGGCCGAACTATCTTCTAACTCTACCCATTTCTCCTGATTGAATGGTGGGACGATTGGATTATTATCTGTTAATGCTAATTTCAATCTTTGATACATATTGAGTTGTGAATCTGCAATATGGTGAACCAACTGACGTACATTCCAACTTCCATCACGATACGTTTTATTTAATTCTTCATCAGTGATATTTTCAACTACATCTCTTAAACGCTGTGTATAATTGTCGATTTCTGCTAACCATTTTTGAACATCACCTAATGTTACATTTTCAGGTATGTCTAATTTACCAATTGGAAATCTTACATCCATATTAAATCACCTAATCATTCATTATTTTTATCCGCTGATGACTGTTATATCATTTCTACCCTCAATAGTTATATTGCCGAACCTCATGAATTTAATCAGGAATAATCAGCATATTTTGTTCATCAAATTCCCACATATCACCAAATGCGACTTCCCAATAGTAACCATTGATATCTGTAAAATAGCCACCATAACCACCCCAATCTAAATCTTGGGCTGGTTTAACAACTGTTGCACCAAATGTCTCGACTTGTTCTAAAATTGAATCGACTTCCTCTTTAGACTTAGCATTGTAAGCTAAAGTAATACCTATAAAGCCACCTGTAGTTATTGTCGGAGGACTATCTGCATTGATATCTTTTGCTAATGCTTCAATAGGAAAAATTTCTAATTTTGTACCGTCATTATTAAAAAAAACGATTGCTAAATGATCATCTGTTACCTCGGCAGTTGTTTTAAAACCAATATTTTTATAAAACTGGAGTGATGCTTTTAAATCTTTAACACCTAACGTGATTAAATTAATTCTATTCATTAGATCTCCTCATTTATGATTGGAATTGAATTGCCTATTATTTCCAAGGTTATAATTCATCTTCGTTACAGTAAGCCTTTACCCTCATGATGAATGAGTTATTCTTTTCCTAATACGCAAAATTCTTACTAAATGAAATAATAATATCTTTATATGTCTCTAAAGATTCAATAACTGCATACTCGCCGTCACCATGCCATTCTCCTCCTGAGGGACCGAATTCAATAGCAGGGACATCATATCTTGAAAAATACCTTGTGTCTGCGAAACCATGTTGCCCGAATACATCAACATGCTCTTTATTTCCAACCATTTTGATATGTTGTATTAATTTTTGGATATAAGGATTGCTTATTTCATTTTTAACGCTTGGACCAGTTAAATTCAAAGAGATTTCACCATCAGTAATCTCTTTAATTTGCGCTAAAATATCTTCTTTATCTTGATTAGGTAAATAACGAATATCAAATGAAATTAGACATTCATCTGGAACTTTATTGTATACTTCGCCACCTTTAATTTTGGCAAGGTTAATTGAAGGTGCCTCAAATATATCTGTAGACTCTTTAGCAAAAGGTAAATCAAGTATCTTATGATAAACTTCCATTGCTTTAGCAATTGCATTTTCTCCTTCCCATGGCCTACTACCATGAGCTGATTTCCCTTTAAATTGAATATCAAATTGTAAAATACCTTTAGCTTGAAAGCCAATCCCTATTTGTGTTGGTTCAGCACAAATTACAAAATCACCTAAATAACCTTGATCCGTTAAATATGAAGCGCAGTTATATCCTCCAATTTCTTCATCCGTTACTAATTGAAGCTGAACACAGACATCTCCTAAATCAACGTTCTTCAAATCACGCATCACTAACATAAATGAAGCGACGCCTGCTTTCATATCTGCTGAGCCCCGCCCATAAATCTTGCCGTCTTCAATTTGTGGTGTAAATTGGTTTTTCTTACCACTAACAACATCAACATGACCATTTAAAACAAGTTTTTTATTACCTTCCCCTACGTTACAAACAAGCATCTTATAACCATTATTTATTATTATTTCTGACGACAAACCTTCTTTTTGTAACCATTCCGCACAATAGTCTATCGTTTCGTTTGCAGTATACTGACTAGAGCTATCAAATTGAATTAAATGTTCTAGTAAATCTAATGTATCTTGCATTGATCATACCCCCTGCCTTTAATTGTGAAAAAGTATAATATATTATCTGAATATTGACAAGATTTAAAAATTTTAGTAATCTTTGTTTATATCAATATTAAAAGAAACAAGCAATATTATTTTGAATTTTCACAAGTAAAAATAAATTAAGCAAAGGCGCTTATATCTCAATCTCGTTGATTGTGTATATAAGCGCCTTTTTGCATGTTAAGGGGCGATTTTATGACACGAAATTTAAATTACAATTGGATAAATGGTGAGCAAATTCAAACTGAAAAAGCTTTAACAGTTGTCGATCCTGCAAGTGGTAAAACGATTGGAGAAGTTCCTAGTGTAGATGATGCAATCGTTCAAAAAGCAATTGATAGCGCTGCTAATGCTTTTGAAAGTTGGTCTAATTATACTGCTGAAGCTAGACAAGTATTTTTAGAAAAATGGGCAGTCAACTTGCTTAACAAACAAGAAGAACTTGCAACTATTATGAGTGAAGAACAAGGCAAACCATATAATGAAGCATTTGGTGAGATTTCTGTATGTGCTAAATTCATTCGCTGGTTTGCCGAAGAAGGCAAACGTATATATGGAGAAATCATTCCGCCCTCATCTGAAAACCAACGTATTTCAGTAATTAAACAACCCGTAGGTGTTTGTGGCCTAATTACACCTTGGAATTTCCCAGGTGCAATGGTTGCACGTAAAGTTGCGCCAGCACTAGCTGCAGGATGTACAGTTATTGTGAAACCTTCTAGTGAAACACCTAGAATTGCAATTGCTATTTTTGAAGAATTAATAGCTACTGGCATCGATAAAGGCGTTGCTAATATTGTTACAGGTAGCTCTTCGTTAATATCTGACAAACTTTTTAGCGATAAACGTGTTAAAAAAATGTCCTTCACTGGTTCTACTAAAATTGGAAAAACATTAATGAGTGAAGCTTCCAAACAGATAAAACGTATATCTCTAGAACTTGGTGGTAACGCACCTGCAATCGTATTACCTGACGCCGATTTAGATAACGCAGCTGACGCTATAGTCGATAATAAATTTGAAAATAGTGGGCAAATGTGTAATGGAATTAACGTCATACTCGTACACAAAGATATCAAATCAGAAATCACCCAAAAAATCATTAGTAGGGTTAATAAGCTAAAAGTAGCTCCTGGCAATGACTCCGGTGCACAAGTTGGTCCATTAATTAATCAACAAGCCATTGAAAAAGTTGAAAAATTAGTAGCAGCAGCTCAGGAAAATGGTGCAACTATTCAAACTGGTGGACACAAAGCTGATATAGCTGGCTCTGAACTTTTTTATCAACCTACTGTTATAACCGATGTCACGCCAACTATGTCGATTGCTCAAGAAGAAATCTTTGGACCAGTAGCACCAATTATTACTTTTGAATCTACTAAAGAAGCAATAGAAATAGCAAACGCCTCACCTTATGGACTAGCAGCTTACTTTTTCTCTAATAATATCAATACAGTATATCAAATAAGTGAGCAATTAGAATTTGGAATGGTTGGCGTTAACGGAACTCAATTAAGTGTACCTCAAGCACCATTTGGCGGTATTAAAGAAAGCGGGATGGGACGCGAAGGTAGTCACTTCGGTCTAGATGGCTTCCTAGAATTAAAATATATTTCACTATCTTTACTTAAATAAAATAGCTAAGGGGATGTCACACATGCAAAACAAAAATAGAGTAACTGGAAACATAACAAAAGATAAATTAATTGAATTAGTCAAAACAGATGAAATTGACACTATAATTATGGGATTTTGTGATATGCAAGGAAGACTCATGGGTAAGCGAATTACAGGAGACTTTATTTTAGAAAATGATATTTCAGATGGTACACATTTTTGTAACTACTTACTAGGTACAAATTTCGAAATGGATACAAATGAAAACTTTGAATTTATGAATTGGAATAAGGGCTATGGCGACTATTTAGCAGTACCTGATTTAGATACGTTAAAAGTTGTGCCATGGTTAGAAAAAACTGCCATGGTCTTTTGTGATGTCTACTCCGTAGATGGTAGTGAACCTATTTGTATTGCACCAAGAAATATATTAAAACATCAAATCCAAAAGGCTGAAGCACATGGTTTATCACCACATATGGCTAGTGAATTAGAATTCTACTTATTCAATAATTCTTTCGAAGAAATTTCAAAACAAGGTTACAACAATTTAGAAGCTGCTGGACATTTAAATGAAGATTACAATTTACTACAAGGCAGTAAAAACGAGCCTATTTATCAAGAAATAAGACACCAAATGCACCTCATGGGAATCACTGTCGAATCTTCAAAAGGTGAAGCATACAAAGGACAACATGAAATCAATTTAAAATATTCTGATGCTTTAAATGCAGCCGATCAACACATTATGTTCAAACATGGAATGAAAGAAATTTGTATACAAAATGATAAAGCCGTAACCTTTATGGCCAAACCTTACGAAGCGTGGACTGGATCGAGTGGTCATATACATCTCAGCATGATGGAAAAAGGAACAAAAACAAATGCTTTCTATGCTGGTGATGACGCCGACGAACCTAAATCTGAAACCATGCAACATTTCTTAGCTGGCATTTTAAAATATACTAAAGATTTTGCTTTAATGTTTGCACCTTACGTCAATTCATATAAACGTTTCGCCCCTAATTCTTGGGCACCTGTTAGCATCGCATGGAGCAGAGACAATCGTTCAGCAGGTTATCGTGTAGTTGGTGATGGCAATTCATTACGCTTTGAATCACGTATTTCAGGTGCAGATATGAACCCTTACTTAGCATATTCCGCGCTTATAGGAGCTGGACTATATGGTATTGATAACAAGATTCCTTTAAGCGAAGAATTGGTTGGTAACGCCTACGAACAAGACAGTATCACGCGAATCCCATCATCATTACATGAAGCTATCTTGCAATGGAAAAATAGTGAAGTTGTCACAGAAGTACTAGGTGAAGATGTCGCAAATCACTATTTAGAAGCTGCACAATCTGAGCAAAATGATTTCGATTCTTACGTCACGACTTGGGAACGTTCACGTTATTTTGAACAGAGCTAATACCATGCAAAACTATTATTATAAGGAGGAACAATCTATGAGACTAAAAGATAAAGTATGTATTATTACCGGCGCAGGTGGCGGTATGGGGAAAATTGCAGCACAAACCTTTGCTAAAGAAGGTGCTAAAGTTGCAGTCTTTGAAAGAGATGAGCAAGCTGGCCTTGAAACTGTGCAAATAATTAAAGACAATGGTGGCGAAGCCTCATTGTTCAAAGTAGATATTGCAAACGAAGAAAATGTTAAAAATGCAGTTGCAAACACTGTTCAATCTTATGGAAAAATTGATGTACTTTACAATAATGCAGGTGTTATGCCTGAAGCAGATAATTCTGTAGTAAATACAAGTGAAGATGTTTGGGACTTAGTCATGAATATCAATGTTAAAGGCATTTTCTTTATGACAAAATATGTCATACCTGAAATGGAGAAACATAATTCTGGTTCTATTATTAATATTGCATCATTTGTCGCCGAAATGGGTTGTTCTGTACCACAAGATGCCTATACCGCATCAAAAGGCGCTGTTGTTTCTTTAACAAAATCCTTAGCTATACAATTTAGACCTAAAGGTATTAGAACTAACGCAATAAGTCCCGGACCAATCGAAACACCCTTACTAATGGAGTGGTTAGTCTCAGATGAAGAAGCTAAAAACACTAGATTAAACAGACAACCAACTGGCCGCTTCGGGAAACCAGAAGATATTGTAAACTGTGCGTTATATTTGGCTTCAGATGAATCAGACTGGACGAACGGCGCAAATATTAACGTGGATGGCGGTATCACTGCAAACTACTTCTAAAACGTTACACATTGCTATAAATACTTTAGAGCGCTATCGTAAAAAGTCATGTACTTCATGGCCTTTTAAAACACATTTAGAAATAGACATACGCTAATACTTTAAGTTAACTATTATTTCAATCAAATTTGCTTAATAAGATATAAATTAAAAATCCCGAGAGATGATAAGTCTCGGGATTTTTAATTTTACAAACAATAACTGAGACATTCTTATTTTTTCATCAACTTTGTAAGAATTATATTCGACACAATCGTTCTGAATAGTGAAAATTCTAGATTTATAGACTCGATCTATTACTTATTCTCTAGGTATTCATTTTCACCAATAATGCCTGCACGTCTATCAATTTCCTCTAATTTTTTCGCTTTTGGAATACATAATAGATATGCAAATATAATCGCAATAATACCTGCACTCAACTTACCTATCATTACAGCAGGTATCAGTGTAGGTTGAAAATTTGCTGTATAAGAAAGATGATCTCCTAACAAGAATGCCGAGCATACACCAAAAGCTATATTGAGCACCTTATCTTTTGGTGGCATATCTCTTACAAGTTTAAGCATTGCTAAAATGTTCGCAATTGTTGCAATAAAACCTGCGCTTCCTACCTCACTTAACCCTATTTTACTTCCAACTTTGTGCAGTCCCGTAGAAAAGTATTTACGAATTAAATATACCATTGGAAAAGCACCTGATAACATAATAGCGATATTACCTGCATTTTCTAATGCTCTAAAATTGTCGTGCTTATCAGCCATAATGGGATCAAATCCCCAACTACCAAATATAGTGGTAAACAAACCTGTAAATATTTCTACTACAGAAAAGACAAATACTAATTTAATACATGTATCTAGAACTTTACCAAAGACAATAAATATTTTAATCATAATGTCAGAAAAGAAATACAACCCTATTGCTGTGATTAATACAAATAGAATTAATGGTAACAGGTTAATAAATACTGTAGACATGCTAATTTGAAATATATGTGTTGCTGCACTTGTTGTATCAATGACTGTTCTAATTTTTGTATGGCTTAATAAAATTATTACCGTGGAAATAAAAACACCAAATGGTATAGCCAATAGCCCTGACAATATCCCTAACGCCATATACTTATGATCTCGTTTATCTAGCATTGGTAATCCTAGCGGTATTGTAAACACAATCGTTGCCCCTGCCATAAAACCAACAATCATCGCCATTATCCATCCTTCATAACTTTGCTTTAAAACATCTGCAAGTTGATATCCACCCATATCTGTTGCAAGTATAGAAGTGGCTGCGATTGCTGGATCAGCACCAATCTTGTCAAATAGCGGCCCAAAAACTTGTGCTATGAATTTTGAAATGAAAGGAATTGATGCCATGATGCCTGCTGAATTAGCAAAAATAGGACCAATCGTATAAATCCCTTCCATAAACTCTTTACCGATACCTTTATCTGCATTACGAATCGCACCAAATGCACCTAACACTGCGCATGCCATAATAATATAAATAATTACCGTTCCAATATGCTCCATAATGTTCCCCCCATTGTTAAAGGCTATAAGAAAACAAAAAAGTGCCTATTTGATTAATTCAAATAAGCACCTTTGCTTTTTATATTCACTTGTTTTGTTATCTCAATTTTTCTATGATTTTAGAAGCTTCAATTTCAATACCCACTTGCTTATCCATACTCTTTCGCCTGAGTTTCTGATAAGCTGCTTCTTCTGTTAAATTTAATCGCTTCATCAATATGCCTTTTGCTTTTTCAACAAGTTTCCTATCATTCATTTGTTTTTTAGTGTTATCCACTTCAAATCTTAATTCAGCAATATTTTGAGCTTGCCTCATTGCAATCTCAACAGCTGGTAATAATTGTGCTTCGGAAATAGGTTTCACAATATAGCCCACTATATTCGCTTGTTTCGCCTCTTCTACATATTCACAATGACTATATGCAGTCAGTAGCAATATGGGAATATTGTATTTTTTCGAAATGATTTTGCTTGCTTTTAAACCATCCATTTTCGGCATTTTAATGTCCATAATGATTAAATCGGGTCGAAACTTATCAGTAGCTTCTAATGCTTTTTCTCCATTACCGACTTCAGCAACTACATTATAATTCGCAGCTTCCAACATTTCTACGATATCCATCCTAACGATTGACTCGTCTTCAACAACTATAATAGATGTCATTTTAATTCTCCCCTTTGTATTGAAACGTTACTCTCGCGTTCGTTCCAACACTGTTACGTTCAATTTTAAAAGCCCCATCTAAGTCATTTTCCGTAATTGTGTTTACTATTTTCAAACCAAATGATTGTTTGAATTCACACGCAGTCTTTCCCGTGTCTTGTACATTTAAATTAATTAATTCAGATTGAGCATTATAAGATAGACAAACTGTTATTACCCCTTCTGCTTGTCCATTAAATGCATGTGTTAAGCAATTCGTTATAAGTTCATTGGCAATTAGTGCGATAGACACTGCTATATTTGAAACTAAATGGATATTCTCATCAGTTTGATAATTAATATGTATCATTTTATTAGGTGATTCGTTATAAACTATCATATTCCCAATTTTTTTAATTAATTTATCAATATTTACAGAATCTGTGGATGATTCATCTAGTATAACTTCGTAGACAGAAGCGATACTTAAAATTCTATTTAGGCTTTCTTGGAAATACTTTTCACTTCCATTGGGTAATCCTCGCCTCATCTGTAAACGCAATAAACTGGCAACAGTCTGTAAATTATTTTTCACACGATGATGAATTTCACCTATAGCAACGGATTTAGATATTAACGCCCGTTCTTTTTCTTTTAAATCTGTAATATCTTTTAACAGAATTAAATGACCGGTCATCACGCCATCTTCAAGCAACTGTATACATTTAATTTGAAAATAATGCCCTTGTAGCGCTCGCTCTTCAATTGTAATAATTCGTCCATCTGTAAGCATATTTTCGATAGATGGAAACAATTCTATGAAATTCAGCCCTGCTTCACAGTCCAAGTGTAAAAGTTCACTTACCATTGCTTCTCCTGCCAAATTAAAGTACCGGATATTCAACTCATTATCTAAATCAAACAAGCTTTCTTCAATCATGTCCGGTACAAAAATGGGATTACTTTCTGAATTCGATACCAAATCACTTAAAGTACTAGTTGCTTGCGTTAGTGCTTTTAATCTTTTTTCTTCCATAATTTTATTACTGACATCTATTTCCATTATTAGAATGCCAATAATTTCATTAGCTAATTTAATTGGTGTAGCGCTCTGCTCTACTACTTTACCCTCCTGTGAAATTGCTCGATGTTGTGCAAATTCACTACCTGAAAGCACTTCGAATACAGCAGGCTCAAACTTTTCATAAACATTAGCTTCTATTACAGAGCCTTGATACAAGCTTTTACAATTCACCGGAACTGCTTCTGCAACAACAATAACTTCACCATGCGCTTCTATTGGACAATCAATAAAAACATTTGCCTGATTCAAGTTAGCAATCATTTGTAATTGTCCTGATACCTCTGAAATCTTATTTATTGCTGCCTCTGACAACATTGTCCTTGCTTTACATCTTATGCTTACTTCATCGATATGCATCATTCCAAACATATTTATGTGAATATTTAGATTTTTATATTCATATACTATTATGAAATTTTGTCAAAAATATGTCAATTCAAAACGCAATAATTCAAAATTTTATAGTAATTTCACACTATAGCGATAAATATGATTTCAAGCTATTATTAAATCTCGCTCTCCCTTTTCATAAATACAAAAAATGCTTTATATATTTATTGATTTCATAATCTAATAAAAAATCTTAGAACAATGATGTTCATTGAATATTGCAACGTTTATCACAATGATGTACATAAAATGAAATTGGATTTGTGTCTGATGAATGTACAACTCTTTGATCCTATGTGCTAAATTAGAGTCAACAACAAGGGAGGGATGCAATATACAGACAGAAAACTTTAGCGTCATTACAGAATTGATTAAAAACCCTAAGCTTAAAGGCAAAGATCTCGAATTAATGTTCAATATATCTCGTAGACAACTTGGCTATAGAATACAAAAAATCAATATATGGTTAACCGAACAAAATTTACCTACGATAGAGCGTACTAGCCAAGGCTTCTTCATCGTTGATGACGCAATTAAGCATTTTCTTAATGTATATATTGAACCTTTACCACAGGAAAATGAGCAAGTATATACTGCTTGTCAGCGCGCGCATCTCATTTTACTGATGTTGTTTAAAGAAGATGAAGTGTTATCGTTAAATCACTTTTCTATCGATTTAAAAATTAGTAAGAACACTGTATTAAACGATTTAAAGCAATTAAAATCACTACTAGAACCATATAATATTATGCTGAAATACTCGCGACAGAAAGGCTATCATTTAAAAGGTAATGAATTTGAAATCAGAAAACTTTTAACTAACTTAATTGATAAAGCATATACACTAAACATTTTAAACTATGATGTTTTTGGTATTTTAGGCTTACGCAAAGAAAAACTTCAAATAATAGATATACAAATTAATAAAATCGAACAGTATTTACAAAACAATTTTATAGACCAAAGTACACAAACGTTACGTTATAAACTCTATTTTATTATTAGAAGAATTCAACATAACAAAATTGTCTCACCCTTTTCCATTGGCTATGATGATCTTTCGGACACTGAGGAATATCGAGCAACAGAAATACTCACTACAAATTACGCTGATATACCTCGACAAGAAAAATTGTTTATAACATTACAACTTTTATCAACAAGTGTGCAATGGTCAGAACTAGATGATTCAACATTTTTACCAGAGTTAAAAGTAGCACTTCAGTCTATGCTTGATCAATTTGAAAAAATCACTTTCATCACATTTAAAGAGCGTGAAACATTACTTAATCAATTAATGTTTCATATGAAGCCAGCTTTTTACAGAATTAGATATCAATTATCTGACATCGAAAGTTTACAGAATACTCTGAAAGATGATTATAAAGAATTGTTTCACCTTGTAAAACTCTCTTCTAAACCAATGGAAAAAATATTACGACAACCTCTGCCCGATAATGAAATTGCATACTTAACCATAATTATCGGTGGTATTTTAAGAAGACAAGATGAAGACATTGATAAAAAAGTGAAAGCAGTTGTTGTCTGTACACAAGGAACATCCATTTCTCAATTAATGTTGCAAGAACTACGAAGTGTATTTCCTGAATTTATATTTTTAGATGCGTTATCACTTCGCGAGTTTAACCATTATATACTCGACTTTGATGTGGTTTTCTCACCAATGCACATCATGACGAACAAGAGATTGTATATCACTAAAACGATATTAACTGCTAAAGAAAAACATCATCTACGCCAACACGTATTCGGACAACTTAACAACACATTTGATACTGATATACACGCTCAAAAAATGTTAGCAATGATACGTGAACACGCTGATATTCATAATGAGGACAGCTTATTAAATGAAATTAAACAACAGTTCGATGAAATTCATGCCTATACATCAATCGAATCATCTTCAATATCATTGAATTATCACTTAAATTTGCAAGATTTGCTACCTATCAATCATATTCAATTAATCTCACACGTTAAAAATATAGAAGAGGCCATACGAATAGCTGCTAAACCTCTTTATAACCAAAGCTATATAGATGCTAATTACATTGATTCTATGATTCAATATTTTGACGCAACGTATATGGTTATTAACCAAAATATCGCAATACCACATGCAGAAAACGAACAAAATGTGAATCGTACGTCTATGAGTATGTTGGTATTAGACGAACCATTAACACTAAAAACAGGACTCGATGTAAATGTGTTTGTGATTATAGCAGCTACAGATAAATTCAAACATTTAAGACCTCTACTACAATTACGGGACTTGGCTCAAGACGCCGAAATGGTACAAAACATTATACAAACGGATTCAAAATCACAAGTGTTCGAAGTCATTAAACACTTTTCAATAATAGAGTAAAACAAAGGGGGTTGAGCCATATGGAAAATTTAAAATTGGATACATCTAACATCATTATTGGTTTAGAGGCAACCACAAAAGAAGATGCATTAAGTCAATTAGCCAAACGAATGTACAACAATGGTTACGTCAAATCTTCTTATGAAAATGCAGTTATTGAAAGAGAAGCATCTTTTGCTACAGGCTTACCTACAGTGTATTGTTCGGTAGCCATTCCACACACAGACATTCAACACGTTAATTCAAAATCTATCGGCGTGGCTGTACTTAAAGAAACCGTACCTTTTGTGGTTATGGGAGAGCTTGAAGCAACAACAGATGTAAAATTAATTTTCATGCTCGCAATGGATAAAGAAGATACACAATTATCATTACTTCAAAAATTAATGGGGATTTTTCAAAACAATCAGATACTTGAAGCCATTGCAACTTCAACAAACAGTACTCACATCGTAGATATTATCGAACATGAAATTAGAGAAGCATAAACAGTTTTTTGGAATCATGAAACTTTGAAGCAATATATCTTAAATATACAAATCAAAAATTAGGAGGAATTTATTATGAAACAAGTATTAGTAGCATGTGGTGCAGGTATTGCAACATCAACGGTAGTGAACAGTGCGATTGAAGAAATGGCGAAAGAACACAACATCAAAGTAGATTTAAAGCAAATAAAAATTTCTGAGGTAGGCTCGTATGTTGATACAGCAGACTTATTAGTTACAACTGCTATGACACAAAAAGAATACGACTTTCCTGTTATTAATGCACGTAACTTTTTAACTGGTATTGGGGTTGAAGATACTAAAAAAGAAATTTTAGATGCATTACAAAGCTAATGAACCATTTATTAAAATAATCATACGAACTGTTGGGATAAATGCCGAAACAATTTTTTATAGTTATAGCAAAGTGACATCTTAATTTATACCAATAGTACTTTATATAAAGAGGATGGTGTAAGGGATGAGTGGATTTGTAGATTTTATTCAAGCTTTTTTAGATTTAGGGGCAACAGTTATACTTCCTATCGTTATATTCCTATTAGGATTATTCTTTAGGCAAAAAGTGGGCGCAGCATTCAGGTCAGGTCTGACAATTGGTGTTGCATTCGTTGGGATTTTCTTAGTTATTGACTTACTAGTTAACAACCTTGGCCCTGCTGCTCAAGCCATGGTTAAAAACTTAGGGGTTAGTTTAAATGTCATTGATGTGGGTTGGCCAGCAACGTCTTCTATTGCATGGGCCTCTACAATTGCTGCATTTATTATTCCTTTAGGCATTGTCGTTAACATCGCAATGTTATTAACAAAAACAACACGTACTATGAACGTAGATATCTGGAATTTCTGGCACTATACCTTTATGGGGGCCATGGTTTATGCAATATCTGGCAGTATTTGGCAATCTTTAATAGCCGCTGCAGTATTCCAAATTGTTTGTCTAAAAGTGGCTGATTGGACTGCACCAATGATGAGTGAATTTTATGACTTACCTGGGGTGTCTATTGCAACAGGTAGTACCATTTCATATGCTCCAGGTATTTTTTTAGTAAAAGGATTGCAAAAAGTACCTGTAATTAAAAACTTAAATGCAGATCCTGAAACGATTCAAAAAAGATTCGGTGCATTTGGTGAATCTATATTCGTCGGTCTAGTACTCGGTTTAGCAATTGGTTTATTAGCTGGCTACAACGCTGGTGACGTAATAAATCTTGGTATGTCAATGGCTGCAGTTATGGTGTTGATGCCTCGTATGGTTAAGATTTTGATGGAAGGTTTAATGCCTGTTTCAGAATCCGCACGTACATGGTTAAATAAACGTTTTGGTGATCGCGAAATCTACATTGGCTTAGATGCTGCTGTTGCATTAGGACATCCAGCAGTTATCGCAACCGCTTTAATTTTAGTACCTATCACCGTATTGTTAGCTGTTATTTTGCCTGGTAACCAAGTGCTACCTTTTGGTGACTTAGCAACCATTCCGTTTATTGTCGCTTTTATTGTAGGTGCTGCTCGAGGAAACATTATACACTCAGTTATTGTTGGCACAATCATGATTGCAATTTCCTTATATATCGCAACTGATGTTGCACCGATATTCACAAGTATGGCAGAAGGTACAAATGTAAAAATGCCATCTGGTTCATCACAAATTTCAAGTATAGACCAAGGCGGTAACATCTTAAACTATATTATATTCAAATTCTTTGGCTTATTTAATTAACTTATAGGAGCTGACTACACATGAAAGCACTCGTCAAAACTAAAGCAGGTTTTGGAAACCTAGAATTATTAGATACAGAAACGCCTTCACCGAATGAAGATGAAATAAAAATAAAAGTCCATTATGCAGGCATTTGTGGTACAGATATTCACACATATGAAGGACATTATAAAGTGAATTTTCCTGTAATACTAGGGCATGAATTCTCGGGAGAAGTTGTAGACGTCGGTACAAATATTACAAATTTTAACATTGGGGATCGTGTTACTTCCGAAACAACATACTACATTTGTGGGGAATGTGACTATTGTCAAAACGGTGATTATAACTTATGTAATCATCGTAAAGGCTTGGGTACTCAACAAAATGGTGGTTTCACGCAATACTTAGTTACTCCAGCAACTAGCGTCCATCGCATACCCGACAATGTTTCTTACAAAGCTGCTGCGATGACTGAACCATTAGCCTGCGCGCACCATGCCGTCTCTAAAATTAACATCCAACCTGAAGATGTTGTCGTTGTTATTGGCCCTGGTCCTATTGGACTGTTAGTCGCTCAAGTTGTTAAAAGTAAAGGCGCTAAAGTTATCATCACCGGATTGAATAATGATCAAGCAAGACTAGATAAAGCAAATGAACTTAACTTAGATCATGTAGTTAATATTCAAAATACTGATTTAAAATCATATGTAAATAAAGTCACTAATGATTATGGTGCAAATGTCGTATTGGAATGTTCTGGCGCAATACCTGCCGCCAAACAAGGATTAGATATTTTACGTAAAAAAGGACAATATGTTCAAGTTGGTATCTTTAAAGATAGCGAAATCCCTTTCAATTTAGAGCAAATAGTTCAAAAGGAATTACGCATTGTAGGTACTAGAAGCCAAAAACCAGCAGATTGGGAACCTTCTTTACAACTACTAAGCTGTGGTGAAGTCAACGCAGAATCTCTTATTACAAACGAACTTGATATTACACAATGGACAGAAGGATATGACCATATAAAAAGTGGTGAAGGTATCAAAGTATTGCTTCGCCCTATCGAATAATTCTCAAAATAGCCATCGTTAATATACAAACGATAAAAGGAGCGTAAAAATATGGTAGAACTAATGTTGGATTTCATGCTTGGACCCTTGAGAAATATTACAGATTTATATATGAACAACTTACTATATGCGAATACTATCGTCATTGTCGGTTACTTTGTCGCTAAATTTTTTAAAAAGAGAAAAACAACTCCTGAGCAAGGTTAATTCATTTCATATTTACAAGTTAAGAGGTGACAACATTTGAAAGCTTTAAACTTATATGGCATTGAAGATTTAAGATATGAAGAAACAACACCACCTGAAATTGACAACAGCAATGATGTTATTATCAAAGTAGTGGCAACAGGAATTTGCGGTTCCGACAATTCGCGTTATAAAAAATTAGGACCTTACCGAGCAGGTACACCATTTGGCCATGAGTTCTCAGGTACTGTTCATAGTATAGGGAATGATGTAAAACATTTATCTGTTGGTGATGCCGTGACAGGGTGCCCTGCGATTGTATGCCACAACTGTGAACAATGTGAAAAAGGTGCGTATTCTAGATGTGAAAATTTATATGTCATAGGTTCTTATGAACCAGGATGTTTTGCAGAATACGTTAAACTCCCAGCTTATAACGTCTTAAAGTTACCTAATAATGTAGATTTTGATACGGCCGCTATGGTTGAACCATCTGCAGTGGTAGCACATGGGTTTTATAGAACCACTATGAAACCCGGTGCGACTGTGGCTGTCATCGGTTGTGGAAGTATTGGATTACTAGCCTTACAATGGGCTAAAATATTTGGTGCTGCTAAGACTATTGCTATAGATATAGACCCCAACAAACTAGAAGTTGCTAAAACACTTGGTGTTGATGATACAATTAATTCTAAAGAGAAAAATTTAAATGAAGTTATTAAAAACCTCCCGTATAACATAGATGTAGCCGTTGAATCTGCCGGATCACCATATACTATAGGGCAAGTCTTAACATTACCGTCTAAAGGCGGAGAAGTCTTACTACTTGGTATACCTTATTCAGATATTGAAATCAATCGCGAACATTTTGAAAAGATATTACGTAATGAGCTCAATGTGATTGGTTCTTGGAATGGCTTATCTGCGCCATTTCCTGGTGAAGAATGGCATGCATCACTACATTATATGTCTACTGGGAAAATTAAAGTACATGCTATGATTTCAGATTATCTAGATTTAGCACAAGGTCCTGCAACATTTGATGCAATCGTAAATAACAAGAAGCATTTTAATAAGATTATGTTCCATCCATAATTAATATATTAATTTCAGCTATAAAGAGACCTATGTCAATAGGTTCATTTATAGCTATTTTTTAATTTAAAAAGACCCGAGGCTTCAACATAAGCCACGGATCTTCAAAACATCAATGATATAAGCAGTAAATAACTCTTTGAAATCACGCAATCATTTTATAAAAAGTTGATTTCCTAACTACAATGCTGAATTTATTGTAGTTTCATAAATCCATTACCTAAGACGTCACGCACGTCATGGATTACTAGAAATGCGTTTTCATCATGCGCGTTAACAATTTTTTTAATTCTAGCTAATTGGTTTTGCGGTACAACGACATAAAGTACATTCGTTTCTTTACGTTCATAGCCTCCTACACCATTTAATAGTGTGGAACCTCTACCTGTTTCATTATTAATATCTAAACTGATATCTTTATTATAATCTGAAATAATCGTAATCGCTTTTTTCGGATTAAATCCTTCTATAATAAATGTCATACTTTTTTCAACAATAAAAAGCATGACAATCGTATATAATACGTTTTGGACTGGCAGTACAATTAAGAAAGATAATACAATGATTGAATCTAAAATAAACAATGCCTGTGATGTCTTCATCTCGCTATATTTATTTATAATTTTAGCAATAACAGAAGTACCACCTAATGTGCTTCGTGCAGAAATCACTAGTCCACTTCCAATTCCGATCAACACACCAGAAAACACAGTATTGATAAAATCAGATTCCAAATGCATATTAAACGATTCAGTCAGTCCTAAAAACGCTGAACTCGAAATAACTGTGATTAAAGTATAAACTGCGGTAGTTTTACTTAAATATTTCCAACCTATCACAATTAATATCATATTTATAATCAAGGAAGTGAGCGCCGGTGATAAACCTAGTGTATATTTCAAGTTTAAAGAAATACCAACTGTGCCACCTTCCCCTAAATTTGAAGCAATGACAAACGCATTGATACCTATACTAATAAGAAACGTACCTAAAATACAAAAACATATATTTTTAAAATGGATTTTATACAACATCCCCCAAACACCTCTTTTCTTAATGATTTAAAATACACACATAAATCCCTCAATGTAACATTTTCTTCCGTAAAAAATCAGACGACATAAAAAGAAACTTTCTAGTTATTGAACCAAAAAGTTTCGTAAATTAAAGCTTTTATTAATTTTTTAACACAAGTCTATATCATAGTAGAAAAAGACAATAATTTCAATTGAATGAGGTTAAATTAAAATTGTATCGGTTAACTAAATTATATTTTAGTTTTGTGTACTAATTAAAAAACTGTACGAACGATATGCTCCATTAGTTTTATGGTATATGTTCATTAGTTATTCTTGTCATGCCTTAATTAAAATGGGTTTTGATTCAACCATTGGCCACCATCCATAGTCATACATGCACCATTTATATAGCTAGCTTCTTCTGATAATAAGAACTTAGCTAAACTAGCTATTTCTTCTGGTTGTCCCATTCTACCTAACGGAACACTATCAAGCGTTTGTTGCTTAGCTTCTTCTGATAAACTAAGTTTTCCTGAACCCCCTGTATGATCAATCGGTCCTGGCGCAATTGCATTGACTGTAATACCATATTTACTGCCCCACTCTACTGCTAGTGTTCTTGTCATAGATAACACACCAGCTTTAGCACTTGCTGAATGCACCACCCCGATACCAGCTCTCCATGCATAGGTTGCTACCATATTGATAATGCGCCCTTGTTGGCCATTTTTTATCCATTCTTTACCTACAGCTTGTGTACAATACCAAGTGCCATTAAGGACAATATCTATAACAGAGTTCCAACCATTGAGGGATAGGTCTTCTGCTGGACATAGAAAATTACCTGCCGCATTATTGACCAAGCCATCGATTTTTCCATATGTTGCTATTGTTTTATCTACTGTGTATTGAACCCTTTCAGGGTCTCTCACATCCATATCTATACATAACACTTGCCCTTCAAACTTCTCTATTTCAGCTTTGGCCGCTTCTAATCGTTCTAATGATCGACCAGTAATTACCACGTTTGCACCTTCTTCGGCAAATCTTGTTGCCATTGCTTTACCCATACCACTACTACCGCCTGTCACAATAATTACTTTATCTCTCATGTGCATTCTCCTTTAAATAAACGATTTAAATCAACACGTCAAATAACTATAGTAAGCGCTTACACACAATTGTACCTTACTTATCTATCATTCGTAAATAATCTTAATTATTCTTAATTCCATTTATTTAAATATATTAAAGTAACAATTATTATAAGTTTTTAAACTTTCTGTAAATCTAGTCAAAAACACCGTGATATATGCTATATTGTCCGTGATATCGAAAACCGATATCGGCTAACGTTATTATTAATTAAAGGGGCTGGATGATATCGATTCGAAATTAGAAAGACGTATGTTTCTCGGTTTTATTTATATCCATATTTTGCATCATGCTAATGAACATCCTATTTATGGCAGCTGGATGATGGATGAGTTAAGAACACATGGCTATGCAATGAGCGCTGGAACATTATATCCTCTCTTACATCGAATGGAAGATGAGTCATTACTCGTTAGTGAAAAAACTGTCGTTGCCGGTAAACAACGTAAGAACTATACAATCACGCCATTTGGTAAGAAAATGTTAGAAAAAAGCCAGCAGAAATTAAAAGAGATTGTCGGAGAAATTTAAACTTGGGAGGTTATTTGTTATGAAATATCTTGAAGTATTTCTCGTAGCCCTGAGGTTAGGCTGCACTTCATTTGGTGGTCCAACTGCTCACCTTGGCTACTTCTATGATGAATATGTAAAACGGAGGCAATGGCTGACAGAACAACAATACACCAATCTAGTTGCATTATGTCAATTTTTACCTGGGCCAGCTAGTAGTCAAGTTGGATTTGGTATTGGTATAACTAAGGCAGGGTTGATTGGCGGAGTAATTTCATTTATTGGCTTTACTCTCCCCTCAGTGATTGTACTAATGCTTTGCGCCACTTTACTGTTAGCTTATAGCAACGATTTAGGTTGGACTCACGGCCTAAAATTAGTCGCCGTTGCAATTGTATTAAATGCAATTATAGGTATGGGACAAAAATTATTACCCGATTTAAAAACAAAAATTTTAGCGTTGTTCACCTTAGTGGTAGCTATAACAGTCATTCATCCATTATCACAATTAGGTGCGTTGACTGTAGTGGCTATAGTCGGATTAGCGCTTTTTAGAGAAACAGATGAACAGAAGTCTTCGATAAAAATATTTAATATTCCTCGAATAGTAGGCGCCATCTCTCTTATACTATTTTTTAGTCTTTTATTATTTTTACCTATATTGAATTTTGTCACTCACAATTCGTGGATTAATATGATTGACAACTTTTATCGTTCCGGCGCTCTTGTGTTCGGTGGTGGACATGTTGTCTTACCTTTATTAGAACAATCATTTGTAGCAACTGATATGATTAGTGCCAATGACTTTTTATCAGGTTACGCATTAACACAAGCAGTTCCAGGACCATTATTTACATTTGCTGCATATATTGGAACCGTTATGTCTGGTGTTACAGGTGGTATCATTGCAACAATTGCTATTTTCTTACCAGCCTTTTTATTATTAGTTGGTGTTTTACCTTTTTGGGAGCATGTACAATCAAATCGCTACGCAAAATCAATGCTAAAAGCTGTCAGTGCTGGCGTAGTAGGTATTTTAATCGCAGCTTTTTATGATCCAATATTCACATCATCAGTAAATACCCATATAGATTTTGCATTTGCTGCTACATTATTTGTATTATTGGCATATGGCAAAGCACCATCTTGGTTAATTGTAATTTTAGGTTTATTGCTTGGTATCATCTTTTATTAATTATGAAGTGTATTGTTTCAATATTTGAAAGTGCATATCTCATGACCCACAGATTTCGACAATATATTTATTTGCTAATTCAATGAACATTCGTTACAATAACTTGAAATAGAATAGTTCTCTTATTAAGAGTGAGTGGAGGGACTTGGCCCTGTAAAACTCCAGCAACAGCTCAGACGAGCGATGTGCTAAATCCAACAGTTCTAATTTACGAACTGACAGATGAGAAGATGTGCGGAAGCTCTTCTTATCTAAGAAGAGCTATTTTATTTGTAAAAAAATAAAAGGTGGTAATTTTATGAAATCATTGCACGAATTATTCTCAGAACTTGAACATTGGGAAAATCATGTACCTAATAACATGATGAGTAATATAGCTAAACGAGAACATATCAAAAACTTAAAACGTGAAATCTTCGCTCGCATAGATATTCATAATTACAAAGCAATTATATTAGAAAAAGAATTATAAAATACGGCTACCTTATCTCAAGCTATATCTCTCATCAGACTTATAGCTTGATAACTAAGCGTTGTACTAACTAAGAAAAAAAGGAGTGTACAGAAATCATTTTAGCAAAATATGATTTCTGTGCACTCCCTTGTTATATTTACTTTTACTATCTATAAATGCTGCATACAAACATCCTAATTATGTTTACTACCAAAGGGCACATATTTTATTTTTGTATCTTTAGGTATACCTTCATATTTGTTAAATAATGACTGATACCTTGTGCTTGTTGGTGTAGCATGATGCAAATAATGTTCAAAAGGTAATTTTTCCATCGTATAAAATTCTTTTTTAGGATGTGCTTGTATCTCTTCTTTTAACTGTGTAATTCGTGTTTCATTTTTTTGATTAATATAGAAAAATGTCCCTAAATAAAACGTCGCACTACCAATTGCTATAACACCCACAATCTGTTTCCAAAGTTGACCAGTAATATTCAACTGTGAAAATAATATTATAAAGATTATGACAAACAAAGCAGAAACTGTATAAAAATTTCTTGGCCCTAACGGCGACACAATCACCAAAGGTGCACATACTAACAAAATAGCAGCCAGCAATAAGTATAGCGTATATTTAACCTCTTTCGGTTCAACGACTATATGAATTGCTAAAATAAATGCACTTAAAAACCATATACAAACGAATGTATTTGCTAAATTAGCAATAAGAAGTATATGAAAGTTTTGTAAGGCAAATTGTTCATAAATAAAGAAATAGTATATTGGTAAAATCAGTAATCCAGTTATAACAAATGCTTGCATCCATTTAGGACGTCTAAATAACGTAGCGTTTCTGAATAATAGTGCAATAGCAACACCAATAATCATCAAGATTATCGTCATTTGGTTAAAAACCACCCAATCAGGTAGTACTGTGGTTATTGTTGTTGTAACTTTATCAATAATGCCGGTATCACTAGATATTTTTTGATAACTATTATCCTCAAAAAATATTTTGCGATAATTGGGATTTATAAACATCAAAATTGTCCCTAGTGATGAAATAGTCAAACCTAATATAAATTTAGGATTTAACTTTCTATAAAGTAATACATGTAATACGATTGCTAAAATTAAAATCATCGTATTGAATAACGTTGTATTTTCCATAAAAAATTGTCCTACAAAACAGACACAGTAAAACAAAATATTAGTTATAGGATCTAAATTTTTTTGCTTAAATAGTATTGTTGAGATATACCAAATAATAAACAGCACGCAGAACGTCGCAGGAACATAATTATAAAATCCAGCAAACCAACCATACGTTTGCTTATATATATCACTTGGTATCGTAAGCATCAAAATAAATGCACACAAATAATAATATAAAATCTTAGCTTCATTCACAAAACGTCCAATTATCCATATAATCGAAATACTAAAAATCGCATAAGACAACCATCTAAACCAATCAAGTCTAACGGCAATAATTTCTAACATATTACCCAAATAACGTCCATTCAAATTTGTAAAGCGCTCTTGCAACATCTGAATACCATAGTGACTATACCAATCCCAATCGTCATGTGTTAATGGCGTAAACATAGCCATAAAAATATAAAAAATAAACAGTGCGGTTACTGTAAGGTACGTCTTATTTATCCTTAATAATTTCATATTATTCCACCTCTTGATCATTCAAGTTAGATTGACGAACAATATAGAGTGGACGCTGTTTCACTTCATAATAAATTCTTCCTATATACTCTCCAATCACACCTAATGACGTAAGCTGTATCCCACCTAAAAACAATACGGAGAAGATTGTTGTGAAATATCCTGGTGTAGACACACCGTAATTCAATGTGTAAATAAAGTTAAATAAAATATAGAGAAAACTCAATCCGCAAATGAAAAGGCCTAAATAAATGATGGCACGCAACGGCTTATTATTAAATGAAATCAAACCATCGATACCATAATTGAGTAATGAGCTAAATGACCATTTAGACTCTCCTTCTACCCGTGTTACGTTTTGATATTCAATGACTTTCGGTTCAAAACCAATCCACGCAAACAAGCCTTTAGAAAATCTATTGTACTCACCCATATTCACAATTTCTTTCACTGCCCGCTGGCTTAATAATCTAAAATCACCAACACCATCTTCTAGTGTGACATCCACCATTCTATTAATCATTGCATAATACAATTGTGACACACGTTTACGTGCTATGTTCTCACCGGTTCTATCCCTTTTGGCAACAATTTGATCTTCGCCTTCCTTAAAGTATTGAATCATTTGGGGTATTAAGGTTGGCGGGTGTTGTAAATCACCATCTAAAATAATTAAAGCTTCCACGTCTACACTTGCCTTTAATCCTGCATACATGGCAGGCTCTTTACCGAAATTTCTTGAAAATGATATGTATTTTACTGCATGATCTTGTTGCGCTAATTGTTGAATAATAGTTAAAGTGTTATCCTTACTTCCATCATCCACAAAAAGCAATTCGTATTTATAATTATTGTTGTGACTATCTTGTTGCATGATTTCTGTTAATTCAGCATATGTTTTTTCAATAACGCTTGCCTCATTAAAACACGGAACTAAAATTCTGATCATAAAATAATGTACTCCTCATTGGTGTTTATTAATATAAAAATAACATATTGTATATTATACAACATATTAAAGAGATGATGTAGTTTTCCTAATATTATATTGTGTTTAATTTTTGGATATTCAAAAATTACATTCATTAAATGTAAAATATAGTTATGTAATAGTTCCCTAAATTAATTATATATTGTGTTGTTATTTAAATTTGAAGAGTGTATTGTTTAATTATTAAATTTTTATTAAAAGGACAACTAAATCATGGTAGCTGCATATTTAAAATCTATTAGATTAAAAAATTATTTGAGACACGAAAAGCCTGTACTGTCGGGAGTAGTCTATCATTTTTCAACTCAATATATACAAAGACAGTGACCAATTTTTATTAGGTTATGTTATGCCTTTAACTGGTTATGGAAATATGTATACTATTATGGGTTTTATCATAATAATTACTGGCTTACTATACTTCTGTTTAATTGGAAAAAAAAAATTAAATATATAAAAAAGGAGTAGCAGAGAAATCAAAATGTTCAACTTGATTTCAACATACTACTCCTTTATATTAATGAAACTTTAATTTAAAGTGACATGATTGTTTAAATCATATGTTCACCTTTATAAATCACTTGTCACCTTTATCTTTGTTGCTTTTTTCGTCTTTGTTATCTTTCTTTAAATCTTCTTTATTTTGGTCTAACTTTTCTTTATCTGCTTCAGGAGTATAATCTACACCTTTAGAATAATCATTACCTGCATTCCACAATAGGTACTCATTAATGCCATGATCTTTAAGTGCTTGTACTTGTGCTTCTACAGCTTTACTATCGTATTCCATATATTTACCTTCACCTAAATATCGTGCTGTAAAGTCTTGTAGCCATGGACGAGACTTCGGTTTCTTATCACCTAATTTATTTAACACAGCTGTTTCTTTATCTAAATAATGATCAACAGCTTCATAGGGTTCCTTATCTGGAGCTTCTAAAACAAAGTCACCTGGACTCCAATGTGACGGATAAATCATAGACGAGATAGCATCTGTATTTTCTGCTATTTTAGGGAAACTTTGACCGATCCCTGGTGCTTCTTCAACCATAGCAGCATAACCAAATACGTCAGCCGACACCTCTGCACCATAAGGTTTTAACGCTTTACGAGCAGTTTTTAAAAATTGTGAAATTGTGTCTACACGTTGATCAACATCACTTAACTTGCTATTTTTATAGTTTCCTTTATCATACGTCAAACTACTTTCTACATTTTCAAATGCTTCAGGGAATCTTACATTGTCATATTGAATATCTCTAAAACCTGCTTTTGCAGCTTCCTTAGATACATTTATATTATAATCCCATACCTCTTTAATGAAAGGATTAACAAATTTATCGCCACCATCACTCTCCCATACTGAACCATCTGCTTGTTTGAACGACCACTCAGGATGACTTTCTGCTAAATTCTTATCTTTAAAAGTAACGATTCTTGCAATAGGATAAATATCTTTCTCTTTCATTTTATTAAGTAATGGCTTGGCATCAACAATATCTAATGTATGTTTATCAATTTCTTTATTACTAGTGTTAAAGTTTATAGTAACGTTCCCTGAATCATCTTTAACATCTATAACCATTGCATTTAAATCACTTTCATCAATAAACTTTGTGAGTTCTTCAAATTTTTCGCCGTTTGTCGCATCAGCACTTACATAAATCCCTCTTACTCCATCTTTTGGATATTTCACATCATCACTATTTTTAGTAGATTGACTGTCCTTATTTTCTTTATTTGCTTGGTTGTCTCCATTTTTCGTACCCTCGTTTGAACATCCAGTGATTAATAATACACTCGTTAAAACTGTTGGTAAAAACCATTTCCCCTTCATTTAACATAAGCTCCTTAATATATGTATATTGCACTACTTAATTTATTCACATCCCAAGTTTAACCAATGCAAAATGTATTGTAAACTTCTTTTTAAAAATAATATAAATTAACCAATATTTATGATATTATAAAATACTTAACTCTATTTAATATGAAATAGTACGTAGCAAACCTAGTAATAATTGATCGTTGGTTTTTACAGGGTACGTAACAGTGCCGTCACACAACCCGATGGCTCACCCTCATCGAATTAAAGCACATGATCATCTTAAGTTAATAGATCTATATTTTAAATGATGCTAAATTATTTATTTATGAACATGGGTATATATTGAGAAAAATGTTTTTTAGGAGGATGACTAATGAACAATTTAAAAATCGTTCCGGCTTACCCACAATTACCAAAAGGCGCGTACTTCCACTTACTCGCTATAAATGATATGGCAAAAGTTTTATTCTATACAACAGATAAGCAAGTATTAATTCGTAATATGCATAAATTATGGAAACAACCTAGTAATCGCTTTAGTTATCAAAATACAATGGTTGCTATGATTCATGGACAACCGGCAGGTGCTATATCGTGCTTGCCATACAGAGATCTTCAGCAACAAACCTTTACGACTGTATGGCAAATTGCAAAAATTCAAAAGTTGCAGTTAGTCCCTCAATTCTTACATGCATTTAAAGATATCATCGCCCTTATAAGATTAGATGAAGGCAATACAGACGAGTATCATGTGAGTATGTTAGCAACACTTGCTCAATTCAGAGGTATGGGTGTTGGATGTGCTTTACTTGAATATGCTGAACAACTTGCGTTACACAAAGGTTATACAAAAATTTCGTTAACCGTTGAAGTTGAAAACACTACGGCTCAACGCTTATATGCTAAACAGGGCTACAAAATTATCGGACAGTCCGGGAATAATCATGCGCAAGTTTATAAGATGCGTAAAATGATTAAATAACATTATTCTTATTCATTTAAATAAAGACTAAAAATTTCAAGATTCCAAAAATCATTCGATAATTATATTTATATGAACCAAAAAAGCACCGACAACTATTTGGCGGTGTTTTTTGAGTTTATTTATTTTTCACTTTTAGTCCACGGTAACGATTAAGTGTTGCACAAAACTCTTGTTTTCTTGGTAGCGCTAAGTTACCCGGATGTCCCTCGAATGACGATATTATATCTAATCCTTGCTCTTGAATAACTGTGTATAATTTATCGACAGCTTGCGATAACGTATCCTGCTCATTTAACAAATGGCTTTGATAATAATTTATCATTACTGCTAAACACTGAGTTTGACTTGTATCTACCAATTGTTCCAAACCGGAAATATCGATAAGTTCTTTGCCATACAAAATGGCATAACGTCCTTTTACTTTGAAACGGTTGTCTTTTCCTTTTTTAGTAAAACTCGATTTTAAAGGTATCCTAGCAGGTAAATTGCCAAAATCACTATGATTTGTAGCACTTGTTGTATTATCCGGTGTTTGAGCAATCGCTTTTGCATTTTCAGTAACATCTTTTAAGACGTATTCATCCATCATTAACACCTGGTCGGCAACCTCAAAATAATCACCTGAGCCACCTACAATTAAAATAGTGGAAACACTATAATCTTCATATAGCGGTTTTACTTTACTCGCAAATGGTGTGATAGGTTCTTTTTCAGGTGCAATTAAGCGTTGCATACGACTATCCCTAATCATAAAATTGGTAGCTGAAGTGTCTTCATCAATCAATAATAATGATGTACCTGCTTCTAATGCTTCCATAACATTTGTTGCTTGGGACGTACTCCCACTCGCATTTTCAGTGGAAAACTGATGTGTATCTTTATTTCCCGGTAAATTATTTATAAATGGGCTAATATTCACCTTCTCAATATGGCGACCATCTTCAGCTCGAATCTTCATGGCATCATGACATGTAATAACATATTCTCTACCATCTCCATCAATATGATTATAGATACCGCGCTCAAGCGCTTCAAGCACAGTCGATTTACCGTGAAAGCCTCCACCCACAATTAAGGTAATACCTTTAGGTATCCCCATTCCAGTAACTGTCTTTCCACTTGGCATAGCCATTTGTACTTCTACATTTTTAGGACTTGTAAACGCAACTGCATTAGGTAAATGTTTATCTGATACGCCACTTTTGCGCGGTAATATCGATCCATTAGCAATAAATGAAACAAGACCTCGACGTTCAAGTTCCTCACGAATAAAAGCTTGATCTAGCATTAACGTAACCTGTTTATCTAACTTCGTATGATCTATATTTTTATAGATCAATGATTCATGTACAATGTTTGGCAGTATTTCTATTAACGTACTTGCCGCAGCTTTCCCTAAAATTTTTCTTCCTGCTGCAGGTAAACTAATTTCAAGTCTTACTTCGATATCATGTTTATTGATTACTACCGCTGTGCGTTCTAAAATTTCTTGCCCACATTGATCTATAGTAATGTTTGATGCAGCTTTTGCATTTTGGCTACTTCGCTTAAACGAACTTATACTTTCATTAAATGTTCGCGCTAAAAAGTCTGCTACAGCGATGATTTTATCTTTAGTGTCCAATAAATTGTTAGGGATATTCGCTATATCTCTACTCATCATTATCCTCATTTTGGATGGAGGGGCATACGGGTCTACTTGTATATGATCTATCGCAAGTCTGAACTGTTTAAACTGATATGTCCCTTTAAGGCGTTTATAAGCACCATATTTCTGTCCATCTAACGATTTCAATAATTGCGTTAACTCCGTTGCATTTTTCAATAGAAAACCTCCTAAAGTGGTTTGACGAAATTTGGAAATCCAAAATATTTTTAAGATAAGTATAAGACAATGAAATTAATGTGTACAATAAAATTAATCTAATACTAAAACTATTTGCAATAACATTCAAACCTATTCTTCTATTCACAATATTTTGTTAAAATAGAAAATCTTACCATTTGAAAAGATGAAATTTACAGATATCTGATAGAAGAATAAATACTTTAAGCCACCTTAAAAGGTGGCTTTTTATATTTCACAGTATATAAATCCATCCCCATATTACTTTACATATTTAAACTCTTTTCATTCACCTTAAAAAACACTTTCGCTTATTTCACCTTTAAAATGAAATCATGCGAAAGTGTTATTATTTTAATCTACTAGTATATATTCACTCGCCTCTTGTGTTTCTAAAAGTGTTAAATCTTTTGTTGCATCCATAAGCGAATCGAGTGATTTTTCAAAGTAAATTATTGTGGTTTGATATAAGCCATTACCACAATCTTGAAGGGTCGTTCTCACATTGTCTTCACCAATCAATGTGATTGCTTTTTTGGAACGCTGTATATGTGTTTCTAAAGCTTCTATTGATACAACATCACTTTTCTCAATACAAAAGTAAACCTCTTCTAGATTTATTTTTTCTATTCTTTTCAAGTAGTGTGTGTTCATTGGTTGTAATTTATATTTTTCATTTTCTACATTTTCAATCGTAGATTTAAGCATAACCAAGCTCCTTGTCTGTTGTTCATTATTATCTATATTTTCACTATTTAAATCTGATATGCCATAGTTACTTTTCTATTATTAAGTCATTTGTTTTAACTTTCGCAGTACATCAATTAAGAAGTCAATGTTCTTATTGCTTTTCCTCCTCTAAATGTAAAAGTACATATCTACTCGTCAGTTTTTTAAAGTCTTAGGTTACATTACATTGTGTATTAATACACCCCGAAATACACACAATACTCAATATAGTATAAATTTATACATAAATAAAGCGAAAATGTATTATAACGAATAAATTAATTTTTGTTAAATGAAATCTATACGAATTAAAATTTTCTATTATCTTCATCAAACACATATTAATCTTCTTTTAATAATCATTTTTTAAAAAAATCTATCACTCTCATAACATTTTCAACACAAAATAAACCTCTCACTATTACAATTAGTGAGAGGCTCTCAATTATATATGAAATTGTATAATAATCCGTTATTTATTAATCAATTGTTCTATATACTTTAGAATTCATTAGAATAAACAACCAAACGACGATACTGGCTATGGCTGAAATTGCTAAAACATTAAAAATTGAAATATCCATTGTATTTAATCCTGAAATGACAACATATGAAATTGGATCAAAACCAGTCATTGCAAGGAAGATTAAACTCATCACTCTGCCTGTCACCTTTTCATCTGAAAATTCTTGAGCCATGGTAATAAAAGGAATATAAACAATTGTGTACGAGAATCCTATTAAGAATAATAATACTATTTGCCAAATTAAATCTGTTACTTGTGTAAATGCCAAGAATATTAAAAGCATAGCTAATAATGTAAATAATGTTATTTTCCCTCTTACTTTAGTTAAAGTGACGACACTAAGTAATACTGTACCAGATAACATACCTACACCTAAGCTCGATTGTAAGTAAGTTAAATTAATAGGCGTACCTCCCGAAGCTTCTACTAATATAGGTATACCTACACTTAAAGCTCCCAAACCAAAAAAGTTAGCCGTAACAAGAATAATAATGCCTGTGATTAAAAAACGAGATGATTTTACATAACGGAACCCTTCAATAATATCTTTAATTGGCGTTTCATTGGAACGTTCTGGTACTTCCGTTTCTTTGATAAAGGACGGGAAAACGAATATTGCTGATAAAAATACAAAGATTAGAGCAACGTAGAAACTTGTTGCGATTGAAAAATTTTCCATAATCATACCTGCAACAATTGGTCCAAGTATAAATGATATTTGAGTACCACCTTGGAAAAGAGAATTGGCTCTTTGAAGCTGTGCTTGTTTAACCACTTTAGGAATCAATGATGTACATGCAGGGCCAAAAAATGCATCGAGCATGCCAAATAAAGCAGCTAAAATCATTAACGGAATTAATGAAAGTTGATTATTAATAATAAGAAAATATAGAATCACCATAACGGCAGCTTCTGCAATATTTGAGTAATACATAATCGTTGTTTTCTTAAATTTATCAGCCACCATACCACTAAATGTCATCATCAGTAGTCTAGGCACCGTAGCCGATACTAATATGTAACCTAATGCCATCGACGATTGTAATTCTTTAACAGCATACCATGTAATCGTTGTTAAAATTGTACTAAATCCAATCATGGCAAAAATACCTGCTGCTAACATGAGCATGTATGTACGATTGAATATAAGCTTGTTAGATGTTGTCAATTTTATTCCTCCTATATTGCAATTAGATGTTGTCAGTTACTAGATATGTAATTCAATAGATTTTGATAATTATTTAAATTGCTCATGTATGCCTTATCTATTCTATTTCAAAAGACAAATACTATAATTACACGTTTTTTATTATTAAATTTTTTAGCATGTTATAATTATAACAAACATTATCAATATTTTATAATTTTAATTTAAGCATTCTATTCAAAATTAAAATATATGAGATATTTAATGACTATTCACTTTTACACCAAAAACAAAAACACTTCCCATCGATTTGAATAGGATTAAATCGATGGGAAGTGTTTTTATTTTAATATCATATGATACAACTAATTATTGTTATATTTATCTTTCTCCTTTTAACTCTCTTTCTTTTAATACATAACTCAATAAATCCAACATAATACGTGCAGCAGTCTGACCCGTCATACCAGTTGGGTCATAAGCAGGTGCTACTTCTACTAAGTCAAACCCGACTACTTCATTATGTTTTGCTACTGCTTTTAATAACTCGTTTACTTCGTCATATAGTAAACCACCTGGTGATGGTGTACCCGTACCAGGTGCAATTGAAGGGTCAATACCATCGATATCAATTGTAATATATAATTTTTCGCCTTCTGGAATTAATGCTGCTAAATTTTCCGGGCCCTTTTCACGCATTTGTCTCGGCGACAAAATAGTTACACCATATTCACGTGCTGCATCTACATCTTCTTTTAAACTACTACTAATGCCTCGAATACCATATTGATATATATTTTTCACATGATCCATTTCAGATAATCTTCTGATACAACTACCATGACCATATCTTTGACCAGAACGATGGTCAGCCCAGTCTAAATGCGCATCAATTTGCAACACATGGAATGGCCCTAAAGCTTCAACACCTTTTCCTGTAGCAGCTGTAATTGAATGATCTCCGCCGATAATGACTGGCATGACGCCTTTATCAACAATTTTTCGCAATGTCGCTTCAGTGTTATCGTGACTTTGCATAATATCACCATGCACGATATCCACATCACCTACATCAAATACTTTCCATTTTGGCCCTAAATATGTGATATCATTTTCAATATCATAAGCGCCTTCCAACCCAAAGCTATATAGTGTAGATCCTTCTCTCACACTACGCGGACCCATACGCGCCCCTGATTTCCATTGTGTTCCCATATCATTAGGCACACCAATTACTGCCACATCTGCATTAATATCTGATAATTTTTCAATGTTATCACACACTGGATATTTACCAAATGTACAAATTCCTGTAAATGGTAAATTTAATGTCTGCTTTTCTTCTGGATTCATCATAATAAAATACCCCCGTTTATTTAAAATGTGTCTATATACAATCAGCATTCAAGGACTTTTCATACATCGTCACTATCAAAATAACAATTGATAGCATGCCAAATCCTAATGGCGTTAACATGCCAAGCGCTCCTGCCAAGTGTTCATTGTGAAACAATTCAGCAAATGAAGTATATATTGCGGTAGAAATAGCAATACCAAAGGAATAACCTAAAGAACTCGCCATCTTATAAATACCTGAACCAATACCTACTTTATCGTCACTTACATTAACCAACAACGTATCTAATGAAGGTGTTGCATACAAACCAATGCCAATACCTGCAATTAAAAAGCCAATAAACACAACGATAATGTATGGTAAATTAGATAAGAATGTTAATGCTCCAAAACTCATACCAACACTCGCTATAATAATTGAGATAAACATTGGTTTATAAGGGCCAACTTTCTGTAATAATCGCTCACCCACGCGTATCATCAGCAACAAAGCTGTAATATTGCCCAACGTCAGTAATCCTGTTTGAAAAGCCGTAAACCCTCTGCCAATCTGAATGTACGTATTCGCTACAACAATTGTGCCAGCAATGCCATTTTGTAAAAAATTGGTAAGGACAGCACCCGTAAATGGTTTAGTTTTAAATAACTCAAAATCTATAAATTGATGTTTTCTTGTTCTTTCAAAAAAAATAAATAGGATTGTTAATATGATAGATGCAATGAATAATGCAATAATAGGAAAACTTGTCCACCCCAAGTCCTGTCCTTGTGTAACAATAATATTAATAACTAATAAGATAACTACAAAAATTGAAAAGCCAATAATATCAAATTTCCCTTTATTTACTTTAGCAACTTTTGTTTCCTCTATATTTTTCAATAAAATCATCGCAACAACAGCAATCACAATTGAAAAAATAAATATCATTCGCCAATCAAAATATGTAGCGATTAATCCCCCAACAAATGTGGTTATGCCGCCACCTCCCCAAGAGCCAAATGACCAATAACTTAAGGCACGTTGACGTTCACTTTCTTGAAATGTTGTCTTAATTAATGCTAATGTAGCTGGCATTACAAGCGCTGCAGATAAACCCTGTAGTACTCTAGCAAAAATCAATAAAACAGGTTCTCTGGCCAAAATCACAAGCAATGACCCCACGATGCTAATGACTAAACCAACGTAAGTCATTTTCTTTCTCCCAAGTCTATCTGAAATACCTCCACCAACTACAATAAACAATCCACAAAATAACGATGTTAAACTTGTAGAAATATTTAAAATACCCGATGAAACATTTAGATCTTTCTGCATTGTTGGAATGATATTAATCATTGATTGTGCAAAAAGCCAAAATGTTAATATTGCCAAAACCATGCCTAAAATATACAAATCTGTTTGTCTTTTAGCTTTCATGGCAATCCCCCTTTGATTTGAAGCTTCCTTCAAATTAGTTGAAGTTTAGCACCATGATGACAATTCAGCAAATTGATTTCTGAATTTTCCGACTAATTATAAGGAGATAATTTATAAAAAAACGTTGATATCATCAGCTTTATTTAGAGGGATATGTTATAAAGTACAGCAGTTATAAAATTTCTTTATACGCTTATAAAAAATGCTTACAAATAATAAAAAAATAAAGCGTTAAGTAGCTTAAAAACCACTTAGCGCTATTTTAAATTACTTTATTTCAAAATATATCTTACAAAAGGAGATAAAGTTTGCTATATCCTTATTCATTGCTGCTTCCCTATATAATAACCATGTATTTCTAGTAATACTATCACCATTTTTAAATTTCAAATCCTTAGTATAAAAAGAATCACTATCTAAAATACATGATTTAGGAACGATAGCATATCCCATTCCCTGTTCTACAAATTTTTTACAAATTTCAATTTTATCAGCTTGAATTATATTTCTAGCGTACGTATCATAGCGTTCACCCCACCAATCATTGATTGATTTAGTAATTGAATTTTCTAGCTCAATATAAGTGTTAAAATTTTGATGAGATTTATAAACAATTCGATATTCTTGATCTAAATGCTTCAAACTTATCGCTTTTTTACTAATAATGGTTAATGGATCGCGTTTCAACAATATTTTATTGCCATACCAATCATAATCCCCTGTTAAAATCCCTATATCAAGGTCATTATTTTCCATTTGTTCTAAAATTTCAATACTCCAACCACTTGTCATAGATATATAAATATCTGTATAGGCTTGATAATATTGTTTGATTAATTCTGGCATCGTATATATAGCAAAATTTGTATTAGCTCCTAATTTCATATTACCTTTCAAATTTTCACGAAGTTCATTAATATTTGACTTTAGATTTTGAATTTCAAATAAAACTTTATTTGAAAATTTGACTAGATACTCACCTTCGGGTGTGAATTTAAATTGATTTCCTATTTTTTCAACTATATTAATTCCAAAATCTTTTTCAATTTTTTTCAATCTATAAGAAAGTAATGGTTGTGACATAAATAATCGTTTGGCAGCTTTAGTAAAGCTTTGTTCTTTATTAAGCATCGCTAAAATTTTATAATCTTCCTCTTGCATAAAGCAATCCCCCTTTGCTTAAAAACATTTATACTTATTCTACGTTTATTGTACTTATCTTATTTTTCATTGTCTTCTTTGGCATGAATTTATCAGAAGTTGCAGTATCAGGTTCAGATGCTACAAATTTAGGAAACAGTATAGTTGTTGTCGGCGTATATGCGTTAGTTGGCATAATAGCTTTTGTTCTCTCTTATGTTACTTCATTAAAAATATTTAAGAATCAAGAATTATAATGAGTGAATTTTAATATAGAAATCACTAATAATTAAGTTGAATTTCAACGATATGAAAAACAGCCCTGACTAACATTAGTTAATCAGGGCTATTTTATTTATATATTACCAAAAAATCACTCAGTCAAATTTCAAATTAAAGCTAAAGTCGATGTGTCGATCATTTAATCGATATGCTTCATTTAATTCTGGCCCACAACTATTTGAACCTATACCACTTTGTGCATAATCTATAAATACATAAGTTTGATCTTCAAGTTCTAATGCATCTTTATGGGTTGTTTCGGTCAACTGTTTTAATGAATAATGCGTTGTATTAAAACTAAATGTGTTATCACTTGTGATGATGACCTTTCTATAGCCATCACTAATTTCAACGAATGTCGTTTCATTATGACTTCCTGTTTCTTGGGGTCTGATATGGACTTCACCATTGCCTGTAACAGTCGTCTCAAACGCATCTAAATAATTGGCTACACCTTTATCTTGATAACTACTGAATGGACCTTTGCCATAATATTTCACTTGTTCAAATACTTTAGGTAAGGTCAAACCTAAACCAAATCGTGGTAAATAAGGTGCTTTCATATCTCTTTCTAAATCATAAGTTACATTAAGTATGCCATCATGTTGAACACGCCAAGTCACTGTGCCAAATAGTACCGGTGGCACCGCGTCATTGACCATCGCTATATTAAAAACAAGACTGACCTCTGTCTCGCTTTCTACAATTTGATAATCGTGCACGCGTGTAGTGATATCGTTATAACCAGAGTATGCCCAATCACGTTTTATATTCGTATCATTATCAGTGGGAGCTCTCCAAATATTATTTGTTGTGCTTTGATTCATTACTATATCACTATGCTTGAGAACTGACTCAAGGCCTGCATTATCCTTATCAAAAACGTATGTTTCACTTTGATCTACTGAAACTTTGATTAATTTATCAGTTTCATTTACTAAAATATCAACATCACTTGATTGCTCATCCTGTTCTTTCATCGTTCGACGTTGATATAAGATTTGATCATGTCCTAATTCAAAATTTTCATAACGAAATTGATCATCATCTTTTAATTTATACCGTAATATGACATCACTGATATGCTCTATATTGATATGATCGCTCAAATCAATGGTTTGTGTAGTATGTGGCAAGAAATTTGAAAGAGGTATTTCACTGATCGTTTTTTCCCCATTCAAATTTGTCACTGTAGCCTCTACAAACATATATTGCTCTGCAGACGTAAAGTCCAATTGGTTACGTAGCACAATTTTAAAATCTTCTTGTGACACAAGTTTTAATGGTCTATGTTCTTGTTTGAATTCATAATAGCCTTCATGCGGCACCCTATTTGGAAAAACAATGCCATCGACACAGAAATTACCGTCATGTAGTTTTTCTCCAAAGTCGCCACCATACCTAAAAATAGGCTGCCCGTCTTTCATGCCAATTTGAATGGCGTGATCGCACCATTCCCAAACAAATCCCCCGATAAAGTTATCATATTGCTCAACTAGTGTTTGGTAAGCGTGTAAATCTCCTGGAGAATTGCCCATTGCATGTGCGTATTCACATAAGATAAACGGTTTATCCAAATCCGGTTTCTTCAAATAAGTCTCCTCAATTTCTTCAGGAGAAGGATACATTCTACTAATCATATCTATATTAGATAGATCATAGTGTTGTTGCTTATCTCGATATAATGTACCTTCGTAATGAATTGGCCTTGTGTTGTCTAGTATTTTGGCACGTGCTGCACCTTTAACCATATTCTTACCAAATCCCGATTCATTTCCTAATGACCAAGATACGATAGAGCTGTAATTTTTCAATGGCATAATAGAAGCTTCAATACGCTCTATAATAGCTGTTTCAAATTTACTATCGTCAGCTATAATATTAAAATCTTCATTATTGTCTTCACCATATAACCTAACGACACCATGCGTCTCAATATCAGCCTCACTCATTACGTAGAAACCATATTGGTCCGTCATTTCGTAAAATAATGGAGATTTTGGGTAATGCGCTGTACGAATGGCGTTAAAGTTTCCTTGCTTCATCAATTCTAAGTCTTTTGTAAAATGGGATTCTGTCATTACGTAACCAGTTTCTGGATGACTATCATGGTAATTTGTCCCACGCAGTTTGATGGATTGCCCATTAATATAAAGTTGATTATTTTGGATAGTCACTTCACGAATTCCAACTTTTTGTGCAATTACTTCTTGATCTGTCACAATGTATAATGTATATAAAGTTGGATTTTCTGTAGACCACAAATGAGGTTTATAAATATTAAATTGATATTCATGCGCTCCAGATATGGTTGCTACCGCTTCACCCTCAGGGTTATATAATTGGAATTCTACTGATTTTAAATTATGCGCGCGTTCTATTTTTACATCTATCTGTGCAGAGTTTAAATCGTCACTTAGCTTTGTTTCCACTTTAAAATCATCCACACGTTCAGTTGCGCGTTTCAAGATATAAACATCTCTAAAAATGCCCGAGTGTCGAAACATGTCCTGATCTTCAAAATAAGTGCCATCTGAATATTTAAGTACAAGTACGTCGATATGATTCTCACCTTGTTGAACAAAATTAGAAATATCAAACTCAGAAATAGCATGTGCAATTTGACTATAACCTATAAATTCATTATTAATCCATACATAAAATGCACTATCTACTCCTTCAAAGTTCAAATGATAATCGTATTGTTGATCATATTCATCGACAGTAAATTTTCTCGTGTAATGTCCACATGGATTATCTTTAGGTACATATGGTGGGTCAAAAGGTATTGGATACTGAGTATTTAAATATTGTATTTGATCATAACCATATAAATTCCAAACTGATGGTACTGTTAGTGTTTTGATTTCCTGTTCATTTGAACGATTTAGATATGCTGCGATTGACTCAAAATATTGAAAGTACCAATCGCCATTTAACAATGTCACATTTCGAGTATTATATCTTGTTTCAAAATGATAAGCCGCTTCCCCTTGTTGATATGGTATATAAAATGCACGTCTTGGTAATAAATTAACATGCTGAATCTCTAAATTTTCGTGAAACTGTTGGTCTAACATGGATAAAAACCCCTTTATTTAATTCTTTCTCTAAATTCCCTTTGGCGTTTATACTGTAATGTCTTTTCAATATCCGTTAAAAAGTCACCTTTTAAATTAAAGGCTTTATGATATAAAAATGCAGCTAAGCAAACGAAAACCAGTGGCGAAACTAAGATCATGATTCTTAAACCGTTAATTGTCACTACTGATTGTGCTTCGTTTGGCGTATAGCCTAAAATAGATAAACCTACGCCGACGATTAATGCAGCCACCGCTTGAGAAGTCTTAGTTAAGAATGTATTTGTTGATGTAATAATACTTTCATTACGCTGACCGAATTTAACTTCTCCGTAATCAATCACATCTGCTAATGAAACAGTTGTAATGCCGACCATAAAACCTGAACCAATTCGTAATATTCCCGCCCCTATAATAACTAAAGTCATACTTTGTGGTGCAATATAGCCGGATATCAAAATAATTAACAATCCAGAGATAATGCATGTTATAGAAGTGTTAAATGCAGCAGTTCTGCCAACCCATTTAATAAATCGTGGTAATAACAACAAACCAACCATTTCACATAAAATCATAGAATTAAAAATTGAAAATAAATGTTCTGCATTAACGACATATTTAAAGTAATAAATAATAGAGCCATTTAATGTTTGTAAACACAAGTTAAAAGTTAAGAGTACGCCCATAATTGCTAATAATTCTTTATTTTTAAATAAAATTCGACCGATATCTTTAAATTTAACTTTAATACCTATCTGCTTTTCCATTTCTTGGTCTTCCGGTACTTTAAAGACAGTTACACCAATGGTAAATATAAAAATCAAACTACAAATGATTGCGAATACAAAAATACCTGTAGAATCACTCCCTCCGCCAAACATATCACCGAGTTTATGTATAAAGAATAAACCAAATGTACCAACAGTAAATGCGGCTAAGCTGGCGAAAAATCTTGGAATAACTGATACTTCTTCACGTTCTCTTGGGTTATGCGTTAAGTTAGGAAGCCATGACCAATAAGGTATATCCATCATCGTATATGTCATTCCCCAGGAAATATATATAATCGATATATAAATGTACATTGCGGTTTGTGGTAAATCAAAATTAGTAAATAATAGTACTGTTACTACAGCATTAATTAATGTGCCGATAACAAGCCACGTCTTAAATTTACCAAAATTGTTTCGTGTATTATCAACAATCATTCCCATAATTGGATCGTTAATTGCATCCCATATACGTGCAACAAATAGCATCACTCCAACAAATGCAGGAGATAGCCCTACTATGTCTGTAATATAAAACATTAGAAATACACTGACGATGTTAAATATGGCATCCTTACCAACGGCACCGAAGCCAAATGCAAATTTTTGTTTTCCTGTTAAATGTCTATTCATCACATTCACCTCTAAGTTAGTTCTTATTAAAACGCTTACATATATGTTGATTTTATTCTATCAGTAGCAAGTTATAGTTATGAATAGCATAATGATGACGATATATGGCAAAATGTTTCATTTTCAACTAATATAAATATAAGTTCAAATATGTTTTTTAATTAAGAGGGATAACATGCAAGTATTGTGGAAGAAATTTCAAAAAAAGCTGGTCGATGCAAATTTAGCTGAATGCGGTATTGAAATCGGCGTACCGAATGTAGGTTATAATTATACTGTTTTTCAAAAATCCGTATTACATATCGTAACTCAAGGGGAAGGTACTTTTAGTTATGCTGGTGAAACTTATCGTTTAACTGCTGGAGATATTTTCTTGCTTGAACGGGGCATGGAAGTAGAATATAAGCCTTCATTTTCAAATCCTTGGACTTATTATTGGGTAGGGATGAATGGCAAACAAATATTAAATTATTTATCTCGATGTAGTATCGTTGATAGTCATGTCATATTAAGACAAGATACGACGGATATTAAAAATATAATTCAACTCATTTGTAAACTCTCTCAAAGTATCGAGTCAAACAACTCCAATGATATTTTAATTATGCAATATTTGTATCAATTAGTTTATACCTTACAAGAAAAGTTCCCTAAAAATTTTTCTGTCCAAGTTGATATTGTGAATGAAGATATACAGCATGCCGTTGATTTTATAAATACAAATTATCAAAAATATATAACTGTTGAGGATGTTGCTAAAAGCGTTAATATTACACGTAGTCATTTATATAAATTATTCAAAAAGAATTTAAGTTGTTCTCCTAAAGAATATTTAACCTATATAAGGATGTATCACGCTTCACAATTATTAATACATACGAGTACACGCATAAGTGACATATCAAGACGCGTTGGTTACAAAGACCCACTACTATTTTCTAAAAATTTTAAAAAGCATTTTGAAATCAGTGCTTCTGAATACCGGCACCATTTTTCAATTAGTAACAAGCAATGAGCACTCACTCAATAGCATAGGTACGCGAAATTAATGACTATCATTTGATTTCTGCCCTATGCTATTTGCTTATTACTAATTTATAATTAGCGACAATAACTTCTACTCCACTGCTTTACTCCTAGACCGAAATATTCCATTATGAATCATCTCATTTTATAAGTTATTCCAGATCTTGCTTTAATATAGATATAACTCGTTTCATTTTTTCATCAATGTATTTATTTTTATGTAAAATTAAATAGAAAAACCTCTCAATATCTAAATTAATAACTTCAAGTTGCTCCAAATCTTCAGGCGTTAATGTCGATTTAGATACGATTGAAAAACCGTTTCCTGCATGAACCATACTTTTAATTAAACTTGTATTATTAATGACTACTAAATAAGGGTTTAATGCTAATTGATTCAAACCATTTTCTTGATATACACGCGTACCGGAACCTTGTTCTCGAATAAAACATGTCTCTAAATTAGACGGGCTAGATTTCTTTTTAATTAATACTATTTCGTCTTGAGCAATTGCCGTACTTATAATCGCATTGTTTTGTATCTTTTTTTCTACCACACCAACGTCAACGATGTTATTTTTAATTTGTTCAACAATCGTTTCTGAATTATCTAAGTGTACATGAATATGTAATGCTGGATACATTTGGGCTAATTTAGTAAGTTGTCGTGATAAACGATATTCGCCAAATGTGTAACTGCTACCCAGTTTTAAATCTCCAGCGATTGCATTTGTTTGCCTCTTTAGATCTTGTCGTAGTGCTTGTTCTAAATGATTTCTTTGCAACGCATATTGGTATAGTTTCTCTCCATCACTTGTTAATGTCATTTTTGAGTGCTTAAACTCAAATACTTTTACGTCATAGTCATTTTCAAGTCTCTTAATATCTCTACTTATGGATGGTTGCGAGGTATACAAATTTTCTGCAGCTTTTGTAAAACTTTGCGCTTTTACAACTTCAGTTAACACTTTTAGTGGGTCCATGTCCTATCACCTTTCATTGTTTTACCTTTATTATAACGAATTTGTTATGAACTATATACCAAATATTTATTTAACGTTATAAATTTGTGGTGCTACACTTTTGGTACAAGGAGGAGACGGTACATGACTACATTTAACAATAAACCCTTTATTTTTGGTATATTATTTACGTTTATCATTGCTGCAATAAGCTTAATTAGTTCAAAACTGCCACTATTAGACAAGGTCGGTGCTTTGACAATTGCAATTGTCATCGCAATACTATTTAGACATTTTAAAGGTTATCCTGAAAGCTATCGTCCAGGCATTACTTTCGCATCTAAACGACTATTAAAATTCGCTATTATATTGTATGGTTTAAAGCTTAATATTTTTGATGTTATAGGAGAAGGTAGTACATTACTACTTATCGATGGTGGTGTCATCATTGTAAGTATTGGATTAATGTTATTACTCAATCATTATATTAAAGGAGATAAAGCTATCACATTATTGCTAGGTATTGGTACTGGAGTCTGTGGAGCAGCCGCGATTGCTGCTGTATCTCCAATTTTAAAATCACGAGAAAAAGACACAGCCATTAGTATAGGTATCGTCGCATTAATTGGTACTCTTTTTTCACTAGCTTATACAATAATATATACCCTGTTCACAATATCACCAGCGGTTTATGGCGTTTGGTCTGGTGTGAGCCTACATGAAATTGCCCATGTTATTCTTGCAGCAGATTTCTCGGGTGATACAGCTTTACGAATTGGCTTATTAGGCAAATTAGGCCGCGTATTCTTGCTCATACCTTTAAGTATTGTACTTATATTGGTAATGAACATGAAATCACACGCTAAAAATACTAACCAACGTATCGAAATGCCTTATTTTTTAATTGGATTTGTATTAATGGCGATATTTCATACTTATGTATCTATACCTCAATTTATAATGCAGATAATTGAGCCATTGACAACAATTTGCTTATTGATGGCAATGGTGGCATTGGGGTTAAATGTATCATTTAAAGATTTACAAGATCGAGCGTTTAAGCCTTTAATCGGTGTCATCATTGTATCTACGATATTATCAACTATCACTTTTATCATTGCTAACTCTATTTATGGCTAAGTGCTTATTGCAAAAGATGTAGGGAAAATTAAATATTACTAAGCAAATATCTATACGACAACTCTAATTATATTTAAAATAATATTTTAGTAAGATGCTTGCTAATTGAAATTAGTATGTACAAATCAACTTATAAAGAGGGTATAGATATGAAAACATTAGATGCATATTTTATCTTGTTCGATGAAGCTAGATATAGTGACGAAAGCTTTGATAAGTTAAATGATTTATTTAACGATGATATTGAATTTGTGTTAAACCAAAAATCTTTCAAAGGCAAAGACGCATGGAAACAATTTGTTAAAGCTGTGTACCAAACAAATAAAGATTTAAAACACATGCATAATGGTTGGGTAGAACAAGAAGATGGCACTTTCAAAACACATTGGGCTATATGTGGAAATAGATTTGAGACAGGTGTTTATACGCAAGAAGGTATAGATATTGCAAGATTAGATGATGAAGGAAAAATAATATATTTAGAGAATCAACCTGAAGACAAAGCACTATTCTCAAATTAACTCTCTGACTGACAAGTTGTAAGTATGCTATATAGCAAAGTGACGTTAAACCGTCGTTCCACTATACGCACAAAAAACTAATAAGATGCTATTCTGAAGGATCTCACTCAAGACAACCCTCGCCGTAACCTCACACAACCCTAAGTCTAACTTCTCCTGTAAATACTATAATAATAAAACCATTCACTCTTGTAATTAACAAACAGAGAGAATGGTTTTAATTTTGTATAATTAAGCATTTAATAAACAAAAATCGCTTTATTTTTCACATTATCTATCTCTAACTTTTACGCTAAAGAATTAAACATTAATTAAGCAGACTAAGCCCAATGATAAGTGATATCTAGTAGAGTAGTGGGATTCAAATATATCTTAATAGAAGTTTATTGATAGAGGTATGCTTGTGTTATTCATATGTTTCACGAGAAACTTTATAGATAGCAGTAAATAGACTCCAAATTTAATTTGTTTTTATTCAAACAAAAAGTGAAGAAATCTATTGAATATAACTTCTTCACTTTGTAATGATTTTAAATTTTACTTACTTATTTTTCATAAATTTCACTTCAGCAGTGGCTTGTTCTCTTATAACTTGTTGATTTTTATGTTTCCAACTTGGTATAAGAAACGCATCTATAATAACCCAGATAAAAGTTGGAATCCCAAAAGTCCACCAAGAAACTAATAACGTTAACGCGATTAAACCTATAGCAGATCCTGTTTTTCCAAAATAAAACCTGTGAGCTCCAAAACTACCTAGGAAAAACCATAGAAGATAAGCTATTCCAGCTGATTTCGAACGATTAGTAACTTGTTGTTCAATATAAGATTTTTCGTCTAAATTCATTACATAGTCCCCTATTCATTTAATTTTATTTCATATAAACATACTAACATAATAAGAATTATATTAGACTGCTATTTTCAATAAATAATCAAAAATTTATGTTACTTCAACAATCATTTTCTAACAATTTTACTAATATAATTGTTTCATATATTCACTATTAATTTTTGTTTTATAAATATCTGGCGTCTTTATAAAATCTGTTAACTTAATCATCTTGTTTCCCCCACAAAAATTCGATAAATTCTTTAGCAAGTTCTTTATTTTCGTGTAACTGGCTGTGTTGAGCTGATTTACCCTCGTACTTAGACTCTTTATAGCTTTCTGGACTATCACCAAGTAAATATTTTAATGATTTTGATGAACTATTAGATACACGCCCATCAGAATGAGTACCATCTTTCAAATCACCAAATATATTTAAAACGTCGATATTTTTACCATTATATACATCTTCAAGTTGTTGTAGTTCTTGATAAGGGGGATTCATACGGCTTGGTTTACCATTAGCATCCACACTAATTTCGTTCACCTTTTCATTCATATTTAATACACCATTATATGTCCCAGCAATATTCACTTGCTTATTCAATTGAGGTAACGATGAATCATTCCCATACGTCAGCATGTATTGAGCAAATGATAAATTACCCATAGAATGACCTACAAAATTAAACTTTTTAATGTCGTATTCACTTTGCAATTTCGTTAATACATTTTTAAACCATTTTGCATTTTCATCAAGATCACCTTGCTTATTATTTGCTAGCTCAATTTGTATGATAGGATTTGTTGTATCTGTTTTAAGTTTGCCTTGTAATTCAACATCTCCATTTTTAGATACAATCGCTGTAATCACATCTTTCGTAACACCATTTTGTTTAGCTTGCTTAACCATAAATTTTTCTGAATCCGCACTTCCACCGTAGCCATGTAGAAACAGTGTTGGTATTTGACTATTAACAAAATTTGAGTGTCCAGACTTTTCCATCGCAGATTGATTTTGAGTAAACATCTTTATAGTAATAACTGCCGCTATAATAACAATAACTATAATACATATGACCCAAATCCATAACTTCCTCACTACAATAACCTCTATTCTGTCATTTTGTTTTAAGTATAAAGTATGTTAACAAAGATTTCCTTATTATTTATTTGAATTTCCAAATTTAAAACGCTATAAAATGCCTTTTCCAAGCAATTTATAGCGTTTATTATATGTAATACCTCTATAATTTTAAACTTAATCAATGAACCTTTTTTAGAATCCACGTTAGCTCGACTTATAGGATATAGGACGTTTCATCGCATTTAAAAACATGACGCCAATCACAAGTAGAGCACAAATAATATACATCCATTTAAATCCTAATAAATCAGATAGTGGTCCCATTATGACACTTCCCAAAGAAATGCCTAAATCTGCACATGCAATAAACAAACCCAATAACATGTTACGCCCTACTTTAGGTAAGACAAAGCTTAGATAAGACGTTAATGTTGGGTATACCAAAGCTTGTGTGATACCGATTAAGATTGCGCTCGCATAGAAAATTACGACGCCTACTTGCGGGCCAAACGCCACAACAAAAGATGCAATCATTAGTAGCGATAACACAGTTACCATAAATTTTGGATGCCATAATCCATCCGATGGTATATATTTCCTTAAATAAAATCTTGCTACAACCACTGCTATAGCTTGAATAGTTAGGAATATACCCGCACTCGCAAAACCATAATTCACAGTGTACAACGGAACAAAAGTACTTACCGCACCGAATACAATCGATGCTATAATCATGATTAAACCACTATTAAACAACTCTTTATTTTTGAAAAACTGAGCAAATACCGTAATAGCATTAAATGACATTTCTTCAATTTTATGAGAGGTATCCGGTTCTTGTTCGGCAATTGTGACACGATAGCCAAAGAACGTAGTGGATAGCGCAATAAAAATAATAATAATCGCAAAAATAGATATATTGTCAGCGTGCCAAATACCAATAGCTATAAGAGGACCAATCAAATTGGGAATTGTCGAAAATAGTGAATACAACGAAACCCCTTCTGAACGATGCGCTTCTGGTAAAGCATCAATAATTCCTAGTTGTAATGACATCGAGAAGAACGCTGTACAAACACCTTGCATCACACGTGCTAAGAAATATCCTTCTAATCCAGTAAAACCGTATAAAATTAATGCAATTGCATTAATAATTAAAATGATGCGTAATACTTTAATTGGGCCAACACGTGCAATAATTTGCCCTGCCCAAGGTCTAAATACCATAGCAGTTAACATATAAGCACCCATTACAATACCGATAACCGTATTTGTAGCTCCAATATCATGTCCTCGTAATGGTATAAAGACATTCAAAATAGCGTTAGCACTATAAAACATTAATGTTAGTATATATAGTCTCAAAAAAGGCCATGCCATAGCACCTTTCATCGTCTCACTCCTTAGAATGATAGTTGTTTTTCAATTAGAGCTTTTGTATAAGCATTATCACTTAGATGTAAATCTTTGGTTGCAATTTGTTCTTCAATTTTACCGTTTTTAAAAATAATTAACTGCTCACATAAGTAAGTAGCAACTTGAATATCATGTGTAATAAAGATATAACTTAACTGCCTTTTCGAGCGTAAATTTACTAACAAATCTAAAATTTGCGTTTGAATCGACATATCTAGAGAACTGATTGCTTCATCAAACAATATGTATTGGGGATTCATGCTTATCGCGCGGGCAATCGCTACACGTTGTGCTTCACCACCGGATAACATATTGGGATATTTGTCCATGTATACTTTTGATAATCCAACTTCTTCTAATAATGCTATCGCTCGTTTTTCCATGACTGCCTTAGGTTGATTGTCACACTGGCACATCACTTCTAATAATATTTCTTTCACAGATTGGAAAGAATGTAATGAAGATGTGTAATCTTGAAAAACCGCACTTATTTGATAATTTCTGACCTTTTTCTTATACACTGGCTGATCATTCAACATTACTGAACCTTTGTTAGGCTTCTCAATACCTAATACCATCCTACTCAATGTTGATTTTCCACTACCACTCTCGCCGATAATTGCAATTGCTTTACCAACTGGACATTCAAAGGATACATCTTTAACAATAGGGGTCATACTACGCCTAAATATTTGCGAACGCGAATATGACTTTTCAACATTCATAATCTTAAGCATCTGTTTCCCCCCTTAATACAGATTTAAAATAATCATTAACTTTTTTTCGTGTAGATAATAAATATTGAGTATAGGGTTGTTGTGGTTGGTATAGTAGCGCTTCTTTAGCGCCTTCTTCAATAAGTTGTCCATTTCTCATCACGACTACTCGGTCTGCGATATGATTAATCACTGTTAAGTCATGTGAAATAAAGATCATGGCACAATCGAAATGCTGCTTAATATCTTTAAACGCCTGTAACACATCATACTGTTTAATAGTATCTAAAGCTGTCGTCGGTTCATCTGCAATAATTAGTTTGGGTTTTAATGCCAAAGCTAAAGCAATCATCATACGCTGTAACATTCCCCCAGATAACATATAGGGGTATGACTTTAATATCTGTTTTGGATTGCTTAATCCCATATAATCCATATATTCTATCAATGTTGCTTCGATTTCTTGAATCGATAGTTGCGTATGAACCTTCATAGTTTCAATCAGTTGCTTGCCCACTGTAGATGATGGATCGAATGCACGGCTGCCTTGTTGCATAACCATCGCAATATCTTTACCTCTATGCTTCTTTAACTGCATTTCTGACAAAGTAAGCATTTGTACATTATTAAATGTCACTTTTCCTTCAACACTTAAGCGCTTAGGATTCAAGCCTACTAAAGCTTTACACGTAACTGACTTGCCACTTCCACTTTCACCAATAATACCTAGCACTTCACCTTTATCCACTGTAAAACTCACCCCGTTAACAATGGTCTGATTTGTCCAGCTATCTTTGATAAACAAATGTTTTACTGTTAATAACGTCATGATTGCACCAATCCTTTCTTCACAGAACGTAGTTTTTCCTTTGAAGATATCCTTGGATCAATCGCAATTTGTAATGCATCTGATAAAAAGTTAAATGCCATAACTATAATAACGATAGCAATACCCGGAGCAAACATCATTTCTGGATGAGTAAACATTACTTTTCTAGCTTCGTTGAGCATCATCCCCCACTCAGCAGTCGGCGCTTTAACACCTAACCCTAAAAATGAAAATCCAGATATTTGTAAAATCATAGAACACATAGAACTACTAGATATTATTGCAATATCACCTAGCGTCAACGGCATTATGTGTCTGCGAATAATTTTCAAATCACTCATGCCTATTGTCTTCGCAAATTTAACGTGATCTGATGCTGTATATTGCATCACACTTGTGCGAATCACACGGCAAAACCATGCCCAACGCGTTAAAATAAATGCCATAATAATATTTTCAGCACCCATACCAAATAATGCAATCAGTGCGAGTGTAACAACATAGCTAGGGAACGCTAACATCACATCACACATACGCATGATAATAGCATCAATATAACCCCGGAAATAACCAGAAACAAAACCTAATATGGAACCAATCAAAACAGAAATAAATAGCGCTACAAAAACATATAATAAGCTCGGTCTAATCGCATAAATTAGCCTCGTTAAAATATCCCGTCCTAAATGATCAGTTCCTAACAAATGTTGTAAACTTATTCCACTATATTTGTTAGCTGTATCTATGTAATTAGGATCATAGATTGTTACAAAAGGAGCTACAAAACCTAACACAACATATAAGACAATAATAGTTAAAGCAATAACGGCACCTCTGTCTTGTAACAAACGTCTTAAAATAATCATCACGATGCCTCCCTTAATCTTGGATTCAAGAGTGCATTGATTATATCTGCCAATGTATTAAATACTACAAATAGTATGGCGACAATTAATACATAAGCTTGTATGACAGGGAAGTCATGTTCTAATATGGCTTTCAAACTTAATTGCCCTAAACCTGGCCAAGCAAATATATACTCGATTACTACTAAACCACCCATAATCATTGGTATAGACATGCAGAATATTGATACGGCAACTTGTAATGCATTACGTAATACGTGCAACATTAGCGTTGTCGATTTCACCCCACATGCTTTCAAATACAGTACATAGTCTTCATTCAACTGCTCAACAATTGAACGCCTAATATTTCTAAAGTAAATACCAGCATATGCAATAGTAATAACAATAACTGGCAATATGTAACTTTCAGGACCCGTCAGTCCAGAGGTTGGCAATAAATTTAAATTTACAGAAACATAAATGATTAACATCGAAGCAATCCAATAAGATGGTAAGCCCGTTAGAAAGAAAGCCACAGAACGTATTGCACGATCTGCAAACTTCCCTCTTGTTAAGGCAGTAACAACACCTAAAATAATTGATGTAATCATTACCATAATGCTGGAAATGACAGTCAGTTTTAAGGTGTTTAAAAATGCTGGTCCAATACGTTCTGCAACAGGATCGCCTGTAATATAACTCGTGCCAAAATCTAACTGTAATGCTTGCAATAACCAATTCATATATTGAATTAATAACGGATCATTTAATCCGTACTTCTCATTTGTTTCTTCAATTAATTGGGGCGATACGTCCGGTGTGCCTTGCGCATGTAAAATTGTAACCGCCGGATTTTCATCTGTTATATAAGTTAGTAAGAATGTCATGAAACTCACTACAATCATCAATGGAACCATAATTATCATGCGCTTTAAAATAAATTTGAACACAATGAATGCACTCCTTTATTTAAATTGCATTTCATTAAACGGCAATTCATATTGCGACTGTGTAAATGATAATTTCTCTAAATCATTAGGTGCAACCACAGTCATTCTGCCATGTGATATAGGAATGAAAATACCTTCATCATCTATTTGTTGTAAAATTTCTTTATATGCAGCAGAACGTTGTTTACTATCTTGAATTTTAAATGATTCATCAATATTGTTGTACAGCTCATTTTTGTTAGCGATACCTGAAGTTGCACTTTCATATCCATTACTTGCTTTAAATGCGCTCATTGTACTTTGTGGGTCATACAATAATCCCCAAGTTTGATTAAACATTAAGTCATAGTCACCAGATGTACGACGTTCTGCAACTTTATCTGATGTATCACCATTAATTTGTAATTGAACACCCATTTTCTTGAATTCTGCTTGTAAAAACTCTGCTTGTTCTTTTTGACTCGAAGAACCCTTGTCATAATACATAGTCATTGTTAATGCTTTGCCATCTTTTTTGCGGACTTTACTATCTCCTATTTGTTTCCATCCCGCTTCATCTAACAGTGCTTTCGCCCTTTTCATATCATATTTACGCGCAGGCATGTCAAAATTAATGTCTGTAACATTCTTCGAGAATAGTTGTGTTGCTGGCTTTTCTTCGCCATCCAATATCTCTTTAGATATTTTATCTCTATTTACCATATGACCAATCGCTTGCCTTACAGTTTTATCGCTCACTGGACTGTCTTTTTTACCAGAATTTGCCACTAACATTTTTGTATTCATAGGTTGGCTACGTTTAACTTGGTAATCACCAGAATCTTTCAACTGTTTTAAGGCGTCCTTGTCTAAGCTATCTGTACCTCTATCATCTGTGAAAGCAAAGTTTGTCTCACCTTTTTTCATTGATAAAAAGGCAGTCTCACCTGCAGGCATTACTTTTGCTTGTATTTTGTTTAACTTAGATTTTTCGTCCCAATAATCATTGTTTTTATTAAAATCTGCTGACTCGTCTTTTTTATGTTCACCCAGTTTAAATGGACCTGTGCCATCAAATGATTTCACGCCATTCTTAGTTCCATCATCCTTAAAATCCTTTGGTGATACAAATACATATGGTCGCGGCATTGCTAATTCTGCTAAAGCTGGCTGATATGGTTCTGTTAACTGAAGTTCGACGGTATATTTGTCTTTAACACTAACATTATCAATTAATGTTGAAATCTTTAACCATGAATGCAATTTTTTATTTTGTTGAACTGCATCAATATTTTTCTTAACTGCTTCAGCGTCAAACCCTGTACCATCGTGGAATTTAACATCATCACGCAAATGGAAAGTATACGTTTTACCATCATCAGATACATCCCAACTTTTAGCTAACAATGGCTTGATACCGTCTTTAGTATTACGTACAAGTGGCTCATAAATCATACTTTCTGCAGACATAGACCCACCATAGACATGTGGATTCATATCTCCAATATCTTTCACTGTTGTATACGTTAACTGCTTATTCTCTTTCTTCTCTTCTATGCCTTTGCTGTTCCCACATCCCGCTAAAATAACACCTGATGCAATGAATACTGCACTCATCTTAGTCAATTTGTTCATCATTTTTCCTCTTTCTCATTTAAAAATTGTAATATCATTTTTAATCGTGTGGAGCATACTTATGTAAAATCAAAAATCATTTAATATTTTTATATTACAAATCATTGTTACTAAATCTTACCTTTGGTATCTAAGTACGCCTCTACCAAAGATTTATCATCTTTATATAAGTTCACGTTGAATTGTGATGACAATTGTTGATTATGCTTTTTATAGTTCTGACAATATTGTTCATAACGCTTCATAAATGTATCAATCATTGGTGTCTTAATACCTAATAGTTTGCCAATATGTTGAATAATTGAAGTACGGTAATAATCCTCACTTGGCATACGTGGTATATGAACGACGCCTTGTTCATTTTCATAAAGTTGCTTAATCGGTACCGCCGAAAAATCAAAATAGCGGCCGTGTTGATCAGGCTCTGAAAACTGATCTATTAATATTGCTGTATATCTCACATACAGTAAATATTCTTGATGAATTGCCGGTAACTTTTCAAAACTGTAGACATCATCATCCGCTAATGTCTCAGGACGCACAGGATAGTTTTCTTTCACCATGAATTCCAAAAGGTTGACTGACGGCACACTAAATTTCGCTAAAATAGTCATCATCTCTGTCCACATCAAACGCATTTCATGAATGAGCGTCATCGTAATTGGACCTTCTGGAAATAACTTATACACATAAACAGGTACTTCTGTCCCTTCAAAAATAACTTTTAATGAAAAATCATTCATAAATAATGGTGGGTGTACATACAAAGAACTATTGCGTGTTTCAGCATGTAGAGGCGTGGGCATATCAGTCAAAAATATGTGAAATTGTTCGAACACACCTTTTAAGAAAACAATAGTTGCCGAATGACCAAGATTAGAAGCTACGTATAACTTGGATTTCACCCCAGTTGTTACAACATGATTAGGTTGCTCAGTATCATACAAACGTGAGTCACCCAAATATGTAGAAAATGATATAACTTCAATATCTTTATTAAAGTTAGCCATATGCTGTTCTACAATCATTTGTGAACCAAATGTAGGTGAAACTAACAAGATACGCTTTACTTTTTCTAATGTTGTTGTCGATAGTTGTGCCAATGTACTATGATATGCATCTGCAGTACACGCCATAATAATCGTGTCATAAATACCTTCAACATCTTGTATGTCGGCATATAAGTGATTAATTTGAAATCGACCTGCCATTTGTTTATGGGCATCATTTTGTATCGTTACTTCAAAGTAGTTATCGCGTTGATACGCTTGAAATAACTTTTTTGATTTCAACGAGGTTGAGGCACGGCCTACCATATTTATTTGCTTGTCTGTTGTTAGATGGCACAGATTGGCCAATTGAATTGCAACTGGCCCCGTACCTATAATTAATATTTTAGACATCCGCTACACCAACCTTTATTGCTGCCTTACGATATAAAGCGATATCAAAAATTTGATTAGGTTGTATACGTTTATCTACACATTGCCATTTACCTAAGCTAGTCTTCTTAGAAGGATAATTAAACAGTGCTTTGATGCCATCACCAAATCGCATTGCAACAACAACATTTTCATTCGTTAAATCATAAAGTTGCTCTAATATGTCATATTTAACTGGAATTGTTGAACTAAATATAATATGCGTCACTGTTTTGATATCTAGTAATTGGTCTACTGTCTGCTCGGTAATCTCTATATCTTCATTTGGTGCTAATACTTTGACAATTCTTTGCCCTAGATCAACTGCCGTTGGATCAATATCAATGCCAATAACAGCAGCGCCAGTCTCCTTTGCCACTTGAATGAGCGTCATAGGGTATGCACCAGATCCAACTAACAATAATTTGTCATTTTCAGTTATATGACATTGTCCAAATTCCTCATTAATACAGTGCTCGATGTTATCAAAGTAGCCTGAAGTAGAAGCCTTACCGTCTAATAAACGTTGTGCTCGAATAACTTCTACTTGTTTAACACATTGGGCTGATATGAATTGAAGTCTCGTCGTAAGATGTTCTTTTACCACTTCATCTTCCCAATCTTCATACAACCTTTTAAAAACTGGATTTAATATAAACTGACTATACTCATCCACTAATGTTTCTAATGCATCGATGTAGTCACTGTTTTCTAAGACATTTTCATATAGTGTTTCAAAATTTAATAAATATTTATGTAATATCGCACTAATTTCTTTCTCTAAATTATTCATTTTAGTCTCCTATTCTATAAATGCTTTTCCTGTTGCGACGGTTGAGACTTGCCCTTTAATGGAAGTTTGGAACCCAGACTTTGGACATTTCCTAGATGTTACTAAAATGCTGCCACCTGGTTGATGAACTATAAAATCCTCGCATGCGCTTGCAGCTTTATAATTTTTAAAAATCCCTATCGATGCCGTACCAGAACCACAACTATTTTCCCAAACTAAACTTTGAATTTCAGGGATATAAATAAGTGGTTTTAGAAATTGACGTTGTTCATCAAATAACATGATACCTATCGTTTTATACTTATCATTCCATGTTTGCTGACGGACAAATTGTTCAACCTGATGTTGCAATTTGGCAGTCACTTCAGTGACTGGAACAACAAAATGTACATATGACTCATATACAATTTCTATTGCATGACGTTGTTGCTGATCAATATTAAGTTTTACTCCGGACACGTGCTGTGCTTGAGGCATAGTGACTTCATAATGTTGATTGCTATGTACTTCACACTGAACCAACCTTGAACATCCTGAAACTTTTATTGCACATTGTCTTTTTTGTAATATGTTACTTTCTTGTAAATAATGTATGTATGACATTGTGGCATTACCACAAAATTCATTTCCGCTCATAACTAAATGACAATTTCTATTCAAATCCGTATTGGTAGACTCTATAAATCCAACTTGCTCACAACAAACATGACTCGTTGTCATTAATTGGTTAGCTATGTTTGCGTAATCTCTTGAATCATGCTGCGAATGCACTAGTATCGTCATATTCCCCGATGGATTATACTTAGAAAATTCTATAACCTTTCGCTTCATACGACTCTCCTTCTATTTAAAATTTTTATATAAGCCTGCAAACATCAATTAAAAAACTTTGACTCATTGGGCAGTCTTATCAAATCGTAATAATTACGATTTGTTTTATATCATATATTGGTCTTTTATAGTTGTCAATACAAATGATAATATTTTTCAATTAATAGTTGTTTAAAAAATTTGAATTGTGCTTTTATTGTAAAAAGTATATGTGGAAATTTTTTAAATTTTTATATAAAAAATAAAGCCCAATCATTCACTAATACATAAAAAGTACTGTAAATGACGAGGCTTTATAGGTTTTGTTTGTAAGTTATAATATTCTTAGTGAATTAGATGCCTTAAAATAACTATAAACTTATTTGCTCTCAATTATACTTTTCCACATTTGCTAAAATAATGGCTAGTATTTAAAATCAAGGTAAATATAATCAAATATTCGCTACAACAGAGTATATTTTTAAATGGAGTGATACATGTGAATCGTAATATTGAACAATTGAAAGACATCATTAATAATTCTCGTAGAATCACGTTCTTTACAGGTGCTGGAGTCTCTGTAGCGAGCGGTGTCCCTGATTTCCGTTCTATGGGGGGCTTATTCGATGAAATTTCAAAAGATGGTTACTCACCTGAATACTTGTTAAGTACTAATTATCTACAAGATGATCCAGAAGGATTTGTCGATTTTTATCATAAACGTTTACTTCTTGCTGATAAACAACCCAATATCATTCATCATTGGATTTCACAACTAGAAAAAGACCATCAATCTTTAGGTGTGATCACCCAGAATATCGACGGCCTTCATTCAGATGCGGGGAGCTTAAATGTAGATGAACTCCATGGCACTTTAAATCAATTTTATTGTGTTGATTGTTTTAATGAATATTCTAAAACCTATGTCATGGAACATCATCTGCGTTATTGTGAGTCATGTGGTAGCATCATTAGACCTGACATTGTACTTTATGGAGAAATGTTAAATCAAAATACTATTTTTAATGCTATTAATAAAATTGAAACAGCTGATACATTAATTGTGTTAGGTTCGTCACTCGTAGTTCAACCAGCGGCAGGTCTAATTTCAAACTTCAAAGGAGAAAATCTTATTATTATTAATAAAGATGTGACGCCTTATGATCATAATGCAGATTTAGTCATCAATGACGATATGGTTTCAGTAATTTCAACGCTTCATAATTTAAACTAGCTCGCGCGGAGTCTAACTTAGCACTTTCAATAGACGTTTCTTAATAGTGCACAATTAACCAAAATCAATGGATGTCATACTTCATTGATCTTGGTTTTTATTTTATCTATCTTCACATAAGTTACATACCTGCTAATTAGAAAAAAGACTATAAACATTACTCTGAAAGTAAATATGTTTACAGTCTTAAAATTAATATAGCTATATAAATCGTATTATTTATCGAATTAACGGTTCTCCAGATAACTCACTTTGGTTCAAATCTGTGAATAATTCTTTATTATACTGTTGCTTTAATGTTGTTTCGTATTGCTTACTCCATTGTCTTAACCCTATATAATAAAAGATGACAACAATTATCGCTAAAAGTACTATAGATGGCCAAAACCATGACGATACAATATGATGTTGTGCTGCTAAACCAATTGGCGAAAACAATATAAATGTAAAAACAATGGACCCTAACAAGAGAACTGTAACAGGTATTGTATATTTCCATGGCGTCATATCTACTTTAGGGTTTGGACTAAATTTAAACGGTATGTCTAATGGATTTGTCATCCCTATGATCAACATTACTAGCACTTCTACTACAAATAAGAGCCCTTGTATGTATATAAAATTAATCGCCATTTCATATTTAAAGACCATCGGCAATCCCCATATCAATAAATAATAAACAATTACGTGGGAAATAATAACTATTTTAGGTGCAATGGCAGGAACTCTTTTAGCAAATATCCCCACCAATACAATCGCTATAATTGGTATATTGAAGAAACCTGTGAATTGGCGAATGATTGTCCATAATCCTTGTGGGGCATTCATTAACATTGGTGAAATAAAGAAGGTCGCTAATGCCAAAATCACACCAAACCATTGGCTTACCCTTATCATTTGTCTATCTGTAGCTTTGTTATTAATTAGTACTTTATAAATATCGTAAACAAATAACGTTGATGCACTATTCAATAATGCATTAAAACTAGAAAATACAGCACCTAGTAATACGGCTAAGAAGAAGCCATCTAAAAAGGTAGGGAATACATCTTTTACCAACGTAGGATACGCTAAATCCATATTCTTTAAGCCTGATCCATATAAGTGAAATGCAATGACACCTGGAATCATCATAAGAAAAGGGACTAGTATTTTTAGAAATCCTGTAAATAGTGCGCCCTTTTGACCTTCCGCTAGACTCTTTGCGCCTAATGTTCTTTGAATCACATATTGATTAGTACCCCAATAGAATAAATTAGCAAATATCATGCCTGTAAAAATCGAACCAAATGGTACATCATCTTTGTTTGAACCAATGGCGTTTAATTTTTCTGGATGATCTGTCGCAATGGTTTTCATACCTTCTAACAAACTGCCATTTCCTAATGCAATAAAACCAAGTATCGGTACTAAGACGCCTACTATTAAAAGCCCTATACCATTTAAAGTATCTGAAATAGCAATAGCTTTCAAACCACCTAAAATTGCATATAACATACCGATAATACCGATAACCCAAACAATAACCCATATAGATTGTTCGTATGTTATATGAAACATATGAGGTATATCAAATATTTGTAATACAGCTAAAGAACCTGAATATAGTACAGATGGTATAGTTATGAAGCCATAGCCGACCATAAACAACAAGACAATTAATAAACGGGTCTGCTTATCAAAGCGATTATTTATAAATTCTGGAAGTGTGGTAAATGCGCCGCCCAAATATTTTGGCAGTAAAATTGTAGCTAAGATAATAACAGAGAAACCTGCTGTAACTTCCCAGCCCATGCTAGATAAATTGTTTTGATAACCCTGTCCGTTTAAACCTATTAACTGCTCTGCAGATAAATTAGTTAGTATTAATGCACCTGCAATAAAACCTCCTGTTAACCCTCTGCCTCCTAAGAAGAAACCTCCCGAACTACTAACAGTATTTTTAGTTTTATAATAAGAGTACCAAGCTACGATACCAATAAAAAATGCACATGATATTAATGTAAATGCTATATACATATTTCTCCCTACTTTCTAGAGTATCACTCCATCTTAATTGAAAGGACCACAGATTAAATATGTGCTTTAGTAGTGCTTAATCCTAACTTTTCTCTTAATGTGCCTGTATTATATTCCGTTTGAACTAAACCTCTTTCTTCTAATATTGGAACAACTTTATTTACAAATAATTCAAATTGTGTAGGGTTTAACGGAGGCATTATGTTAAATCCGTCGGCCGCACCACGAGTAAACCATTCTTCCATTCTGTCTGCCACATCTTCAGCCGTTCCTACAATGATATGATGACCTCTTGCACCAGCAACATGTTTCATCACATCTTCTAACGTTGAATTATTCTTCTTCGCTGTATCCTTAATTAGGTCTACTCGACTTTGAATATTATTACCTTTATCTATATGAACATTTTCAAATGGGGTGCTTAACTCATAACCACTTAAATCTGTGTCACCTAAATAAGAAGACAATAATTCTAATCCCATCTCTGGAACTATCAAATCTTGCAATTCTTTATAGTGGGCTTCAGCTTCTTCCCGTGTTTCTCCAATAAATGGGAAAATACCTGGCATGATCACAATTTCTTGTTCTGGACCTCGTTTATCAGCAACTTGTTCTTTCAAATTATGAGCAAAAGCAACTGCATTATCGATATCATTTTGTGCTGTAAACACAACTTCTGCATGTTTTGAGGCAAATGCAGTACCTTTTTTAGAAGAACCAGCTTGAACAAGTAATGGATACCCTTGAGGTGATTGCTCTATATTTAAAGGTCCTCTGACACTATAAAAATCTCCTTTATAGTTTATTGGTTCAGGTTGTTTTTCATCAAAAAATCCTCCTGCAGCGTGAAGTCGTTCTGGGTTAACATCTCGCCACGAATCCCATAACTGCTTGGATATATCGACAAATTCTTCCGCTTGATCGTATCTTAAGTCATGATCCGCATTATTTACGCCACTAAAATTTTTAGCTGTATTATTAATACCTGATGTCACAATATTCCACCCAGCTCTACCATCACTGTAATGGTCTAAAGATGAAAAGATTCTAGCTAAGTTGAATGGCTCTGAAAATGAAGTAGAACCTGTCACGATTAAACCAAGATGCTCTGTTTCTCTAGCAATAATCGACATTAAGGAAATTGGCTCGAAAAACGTAAACATATCTGGGTGTGTTTTCTCGTCAAGATATAAACTATCTGACATAAATAGAAAATCAAATTTTGCCTGTTCTAAAAGTTTTGCTTGTTCAATTGTTTTTGTTAAATTCATTCCCCCGTGTGCTAATGCATCTGGATGTCTACTACTAGCAACGTGATGACCAAAGCCCGTTAAAAAGTATCCTAATTTCATTCTTTTCATCTTTATCCCTCCATCATTTATTATTCCGATTGGATTAATATGAATTATATTATCATTATATATTTATAGAGTCAATTTACAATTTTAAAAAATAATTATTTCAAAAGAAAAATCCACCAACAAAATTTGTTGGTGGATTTAATGAGGATTTTATATAAAATTTGCGAAATGTAATTCTAATATATTTATGCTTCTGGTTCTTCAAATTTAACTAATGTTGGTTTCGGTAAAGTTTAAAAACTGGTGATGAAACAACTATTGTTTCACTACCAGTTTCTTCTTATTATTCAACTTTTCCAGTTGAAGGATTAAACTGCTTAATTGATTGTTTTCTTAGTTCATCTTTTTGCGCATCACTCATATCATACTTATTGTTATATAGTGTCGCTTCCCAACTACCATACATTGGATTAGGGAAAATGATGTATTTCTTACCAAAGTCTTCTTTATGCTGTTGCACAAACTTTTCACGCTCTTGAGCATTAGGCTTTTTAGGGTCCCCGAAGTCTAATAGATTATCACCAAATAACATGACTAGCTTATGATTTTTTTCTACTATTTGTCTTCTAGATTCCTTACTCTTATCATTTTTACCTTTAAGTAAGATGTGATGATCTGTTGCTTGTGGAATCCCTTGCTTTTTCAAGTTTTTTTGAGTTGCTTTAAAATCTTTTTCTTTGTCCCTATCAGAAATATAGTATATATCTACGCCTTTTTTATCCGCATATTTTAAAAATGATTTAGCGCCATATACAGGTTTTGCTTTAGCTGCTTGTATCCATTCATGCCAACCTTCCGGATACGATGTATTATTTATAGACGCGTAACCTTGATAAGGTGAATTATCTAGAACTGTTTCATCTAAATCAAGCGCGATTGCGAGTTTATGTTTACCTTTATTTTTCTCAAGCTCTTCGTCTAATTGTACTTTGGCACTATTATAACCTTGTAAGTAAAGTGCCTTAGCTTCTGCTGAATTTTGATACCATGAAACTGCCATAATATTTTCAGAGCCAAGGTTTGTTTGCTCTTGTTGTTCCATTACCGGTGCAGTTGATCCATTGGCGTGTGCAACAGTAGTATATGTAGTTAGTGGTGTTGCAATTGTAAATACAGTTGCAAGCGAAATCGATATGACAGATTTTGAAAATTTATTCAAGTGCTCACCTCATTTAGTTAATATATTTCAAAGCATATAATAAATTTCAAAAAAAGTGAATACCTATTTCTATTCATATATTATAAAGTTTTATAGCATTGCTTTTGTTTTTCTTATTATGTAGCTTGTTTTTAGTTAATGTTATAAAAAAAACCCTAAAAGTTAGATTTTCAGTCCAACTTCAGGGGTACAATTTTATTTATTCTGCGATTCCCTAACTTTATACACCATTTGGTCTCTAATTACAATTAGTCATTATATAAATATGTCATTATCTTTCTGATTATTATTTCCACTATAAGCTTTAATTTAATAATAACTTGCTTTTCACTATCATTAGAGATATAAGCCACTTCAATAAAGTTATATTAGCTCACTCATATTGCTTCAACAACTCACTATAAAAATCGTTAAGTGCTTTGTTATCACTTATTTTGAACATCTGGTTTGGACTTAAGTTTGGGTCCTTTCCATTATGATCTTTAGGTGCAAAACCAGATGACAGTGTAATATCTTTCGAATCATTAAACACATATTCATATACTTTACCATTATCTGCAAATAAATATTTAGTTACGGGTTTATTAATATCAGCGACTGCATTATACCCTTCAATATTTGATAAGTTTTTTGAATCTTTATCTATACCAGTTACCCCTTCATTTGATGTGTAAGTTACTGCGCCTGTCACAGTATGTAAATCAAAAGCTTTCGCCCCTGGTTTCCCCTTGTTGCTTACTTGAATTTCCCCATCTTCAGTACCTGCATACCAATCCCCATCGGACATACTCCCGCTACCGAAATAACGATTTGATACTGCCTTATCATTGTTTTTTTCATGTTTTGAAAGCCACGACAAGACTTCTTTTTTAATTTCCTTTTTATCTTTGTCTGAGATAGACGCTTTAGATGATTTTTCTTGGTTAGCACTTTTAGTAGCTTTAGCTTTTTCACCTGACTGTTGAGGTTCTTCTGTTTCATTATTACAAGCAGCTAACGCCATACAAGATAAAACTATTATTGTTAAATATCTTATTGCTCGTTTCATTATCTATCAATCCTCAATTTCCTGGGAAATCAAGAGGCCTAAGCTAGACTATTATCCTCTAACTTAGGCATTGATTTAATTATTTATTGTCTTTTTGAATACCAAATTCATCAACTAATTCAACATTACGCTGTTCACCCTTACTAATGTCACCATTTAATTGATAAATTTTAACCTTCAATGTATTACCTTCAACTTCATAGACTGAGAAGTTTTGTGAAGAAGAGTCACGGTTATTTGAGTGACTATCTTTAAAGGCATCTGTTTCTTGAGGTTGCTTACCTAATTTAAATAGGCTGTTATAGTGTTCTAAATCTTTTTCAGTTAACCCACTTAATTCTGGTCTTACCTTTTTAATATGTTCTAAAGAACGGTCATAGATACTGTCATATTCTTTTGTTCCACCTGTATTGGGCAGCACATACACAGAACCTTTTGGATTATCATAATATGTGACGTTGTCTTGACCAACAAATTGTTTAGTGTCTTCTTTTTTAGCATTCACGAAACTGTTTTTTGTCGATGTATGTTCTAGTGGATGTGTACGTGATAATACATGATCATGACCTTGTAAGACTAAATCTACATCTAACTCATCTATTTCTTTTGTTAACTCTTCTCTAATTTTCTTCACATCTTCGTCTGATAAAGCATGATAAGACTTAGAATACATTGGTTTGTGTAGATTTAAAACCACCCAGTTGGAGCCGTTATCACGTGCTTTTTTGATGTCTTTCTTAATCCATTCCATTTGTTTTTTGCCAATTGCTTTTTCATCTGGATTGTCTTTAGATTCTTTGTTGTCATTGGTATTTGCAACAACCATATGTGCACCGTTGTAATCAAATGAGTAGTAAGAGCCACCATTCACAGCGTCATTTTCTTTTGGTACGTTCACATGTTCATTAAATTTAGTTAATAGTTTTTCATCTTCTTCATTTAATGCGTATTCATCATGATTTCCTGCTGTAGCCACAACTGGTAATGACATGAATGACGGACGCGATTGTTTATATAAATCTTTCCATTCATCTTCAACTTCTGCTGTTTCAATAAAGTCACCTGTGTGTAAAGCAAAGCTAGGATCTCCAGCTGTTTGAATAGCATTTTTCAATGTATCTGCACCAAATGCAGCTTCATTTCTTACATTTTCATTCCAAAATGCATTTTGCGTATCTGTGTATTGTACGAAATTAAATGGATCGCCTTTTTTGCCTGCTGTTTTAAACTGTCCAACTTGGCTCTTTTTACCTTTATCACTTCCTACTTTATAGTAGTACTTCGTATTCGGTTTTAAACCTTTTGCTTGTGCTTTGTATGTATGCTCTGCTTCAGTTATTAAGTTTGTTTTTCCATGCTTGTCGCCACTCATCCATTCTGGTCCACCAGCATGTTTGTCTGTATAATAACCATTCACTTTTTCTTTACCGTCTTTACCTTTTACTGGTTCACCTTCATCATCTTTAGCAATATCTTTAAAAATGATGTTTCCTTGCTTATCTCTTTCAAGGTATTTTGAATCTACTTTTTGAGCGTCTGCATCAAATGTTTTGGCATTTTTAAAGTTTTTAGACTCTGAGACCCATACTTTGGAGTCATCAAATTTATCTGATGTATACCAACTAAAACCCATTTCTGACTGTGGATTACCGTTTATATTTGTAATAATTCGGTTAGGCTTGTTTTGCTTTTTGATCTCTTCAACTTTAGGCTTTTTGTCTAAAATTTTTATTTTATTATTGCTTTCTTGCTGTGCTGTTGGATTGGCATTATCGGCCGCTTTCTCTGAACTACTTGCTTGTGCTGCTTGTGGTGTAGCAATAAGACTAAATAATAGGACAAAACTCGTTGCAGCGCGGAAAGTAATCGATTGATGCTTCTTCTGATTCATATAACTCCTCCTCTGATGATACATATCACTCTTTCCTCACAACTCTAACATTACTATTTTAAGCCTATATTAATTAAATATATTATTTGTAAATATTCAATTATAATTTGATTATTGTTATATTTCATATGATTCCTAGATTGAAAAAACATATTGTCTTTTAATAAAAACAATTGTTGTGTTACGGAGGTACAAAATAAAAAAGAGAACCAAATATAAATACTTGGTTCTCTAACTCTTTAGATTTCTATACCATTTTGTTGTATGACTTTTTTATACCAATCAAATGATTTCTTCTTTTTACGTTTTAAGGTGCCATTACCAGCATCGTCTTTGTCAACAAATATCATACCATAACGTTTACTCATTTCACCTGTGGATGCTGAGACTAAATCTATAATTCCCCAACTAATGTAGCCAAGCAATGGTACACCGTCTTGAATGCCATCATGCATCGCTTGAATATGTTGTTGCATATAATCAATACGATAGTCATCTTGGATACTGCCGTCTGCTTCTATGACATCTTTTGCTCCTAATCCATTTTCAACCACAAATAGTGGTTTCTCAAAGCGTTCATATATTTGATTCATCGTAATCCTTAAACCAAGCGGATCGACAACCCATCCCCAATCACTCATCTTTAAGTATGGGTTTTTAGCCGATACTATTATATTACCTTCATTTTGTTCTACTCTTGTAATATCAGCAATAGAGGTTCTAGATGCATAGTAGCTGAACGCTACAAAATCTACGGTTTGTTTCAAAACTTCTTTATCGTGTTCAGTGATATCAATTTGGATTCCTCTAGACTTAAATAGTGATTCCATATAGTAAGGATATTTCCCTTTAGACTGAACATCTACAAAGAACGTATTCGTTCTTTCGTCAATCATAGACTGCCAGACGTCTTCGGGATTACAGCTATACGGATAAAAACTACCGCCTGCAATCATACAACCTATCTGAGCATCGGGCGTGATACGGTGACAACTTTTCACAGCTTTAGCACTTGCAACTAACATATAATGTGCTGCTTGATATAACAATGCTTCCCTATTCTCATTTTCATCAAAATATAATCCACCACCTGAAAATGGGCTGTGTAACACAACATTAATTTCATTAAATGGAATCCAATAATCAACATATGCACCAAAATTTTCAAAACATGTTTCTGCAAATTTAATATATAAATCAATTGTTTCTCTATTCTTCCAACCATTATATTGCTCAACAATCCCCATAGGAATATCAAAATGTGCCAATGTTACGAGCAACGAGATATTATGCTCTTTACATGTTTTAAATAAGTCTGTGTAATAATCAATACCGGCTTGATTAGGTGTTGCTTCATCACCATTCGGATAAATTCTACTCCATGAAATAGAGGTTCTAAAGACTTTCAATCCCATTTCAGCAAGCATAGCAATATCTGCTTTATAATAATGATAAAAATCAATACCTGTATGGCTTGGATAGTATTCTGTATCACTTAATTGCGACGCTTTATAACCTAATTTAATATCTTGTCTGTTCGGTCCGTGTGGGATTAAATCTATATTACTTAGACCTCTCCCTCCAATATTCCATGCACCCTCTGTTTGATTTGCTGCAATAGCACCACCCCAAAGAAAGTTTTCTGGAAAAGTTTTTATCGTCATTTTTTAACCACTCCTAATATTGATGTATGAGCACTAACGTCAACAGTATCGAAAGACGAAATAGAGTCATAATCATCTGTATTTGTAATAACTACAATTGTTGTTGGGTCATAACCTGCTTCAATAATTTCAGTTAAGTCAAAGGATCCAATAACCTCACCACTATTCACATGATCGCCTTGTTCAACTTCAGATGTGAATGGTTTCCCCTCTAGCTTAACAGTATCAATACCTACATGAATTAATACTTCTACACCATCGTCACCTGTTATTCCAACAGCATGCTTCGTAGGGAAGACTGAGGTCACTGCTCCTGTTACTGGCGCATATATTTTATTACCTGTTGGTTCAATCGCTACACTCTTACCAATCACTTCTCTACTAAACACATCATCTTCAACACTTTCAATCGGCTTCACCTTACCTTCAACAGGTGCTTCTACAATCATGTCACCTTTCGACTCTGCACCTAATAAATCATCTTCTGCTTCTGGTATATCTTCAAATCCAAGCACTAAAGTTAAAATAAATGACAATACAATAGATAAAACCATTACAACAATTATCCATAGAATACTCATAGGGTTGTCTTGATCTATGAATTGCACACTTGTGAACAGACCAGGTGAAGCCATAGAATGACTCGCAAGACCTGCTAGTCCTGAAACTGCTCCTGCAACAAATCCTGTAATCATCGATGCAATCATAGGACGTTTTAATCGAATGGCTACACCATATAATGCGGGCTCAGTAATGCCTGCAATAATTGCTGATGAGGCTGCCGCCAATGATGTTTGTCGTAATTCTCTATTTTTAGTTTTAAATGCTACTGCAAGTGAAACACCACCAAGTGATAAATTGGCACCAATTTCAGATGGCATAACCATACCTTCTTTACCAGTCTCCGCAATAGTTTGAACAATCGTAGGTGTGAATACACGATGCATACCTGTCATAACTAATAACGGCCATAATGCACCTACAATAGCTACTGCTAAGAAACCTAATTGATCATGCACGAAGAAGACAAATTGCGATAATCCTGTACCTATTAAAATTCCAGTAGGTCCAACAATAATAATTGCAATTGGCGCTGCAACTAACAAAATCAACATAGGTTTTAAAAAGTTTTTCATAACGATAGGCGTAATGTGATCAATGATATCTTCAATATATTTCAATAGCCAAGTCATAACGATAGCAGGAATAATCGTATACGTATATTTCACAGACATGACTGGTACGTATGCAAATGTTGCTGCTTTACCTTCAGCGGCTTTCTCCATAATCTCCATAAATACTGGATGAACCATGACCCCAGCTACTGCTAACGCTAAGAACACATTACTGTTAAATTTCCTAGCTGCCGATACTGCAACAAGCATAGGTAAGAAGAAGAACGGTGCGTCACCAATCGTATTTAGTATATTAAACGTTGAACTTTCAGATGATAATACCCCAGTCATATTTAAAATCATTACTAACAATTTAATCATTGAACCACCGATAATAGCAGGTATTAAAGGTGACATCGTACCAATAATGGCATCTAAAAAATTAATACCTATTTGCTTAGGTGTTAATTTTTTCTTCTCGACGGGTTCGTTACTCTTAGCACCACCGCTTACTCCCAATGTCATTAGATCAGCATACGTTCGTGAAACATTATTGCCGACAATAATTTGATATTGCCCTCCTTGTTTTCGCAAACCCATTACCCCATCTAGATTTTTTATAGCCTCATCATTGGCTTTACTTTCATCCTTTAATACAAATCTTAAACGTGTCATGCAATGTGTTAAATTTTTTACATTATCACTGCCGCCGATATTTTTTAAAATTTCATCAGCCATCCTTTGCTCATTTCCCATTTGAGTCACTCCCATCTTATTTAGAACAATAAAAAAAGAGACCTAAACCATAAATAGACACACTTATCCCCAGATAAAATCGTCTATTAATGGCTTAGGTCTCGCCTGCCGAACAGTTACAATCCTAAACAATTAATTGTTTATTTTGTTTTCTTAACATTAATCTACCACATAATTATTAATTGTCAACGCTTTCATTTCTAGATATTAATCTTTGTATATGAATCGTTAAGTATAAAGCTTCGTCATGAGTCATTTCATACTGATACTTTTTATTTAAAAATGATTCAATCTTCTTCACACACTTAAACGCGTCTTTATACTTTTCCTTCACGATTTCATAGAGTTCCATTTCACTTGTATTAAGTGGACTATTAGCATTAATACGTTGCGCTAAAAACTTTAAATGTGTTACAAATCTAAAGTAAGTTAGACTTTCTTCATCGAATTCTAATCTAAAATGATATTTTACTAAACTTAAGATATTTCTCACCATTTCAGTCACTTGGTTGTAATCCGCCAAATTATTATGTTCTGCGTTGAGTATGTGAATCGCTATGAACGCCGCTTCATCAACCGGTAATTTAACAGCTACACTTTCATCAATCCAGTCCAAAGCACGTATCCCAATCTCGTACTCAGTAGGGTAGAATTTTTTAATTTCCCACAATAAGCCATTCTTTATCGTCATACCTTGTTGTTGACGCTCAATTGCAAAATTTATATGATCTGTGAGTGCGACATAAATGGTATCACTCAAGTCTTTATGATATTCAACTTTAGCAACCTCAATAATCTTCTCAACTGCTTGAACAACTTCGATTGGCACTTCAATTAATAACGTTTTGAAACGTTCTGATATCTCTTGACTGCTTAAATCAAAAATCTTATCAATCTTTGATTCTTCTACGATATCTCCTTCGTGTTTTTGAAATCCAATGCCTTTCCCCATAACGACACGCTCTTGATTATTTTGCGTGACACTAATCACATTGTTATTTATGATTTTATTTATTTTCATATAACACCCCTTATGGTAGTAAATACATTTTCCCATATGCGTACTGGAAATATCAATATAATACAATTTATGTGCTAAAAGTTTGTTGATTCAATCTGTCACTTCTATTTATATTGTGCAAATCATTAAAATATTAAACTATGATACCAATATTATATAATGTTATAATTATACAAAAAGGAGTGAGCCTTATGTCTAATGGTGCAGAAGCGATTGTTTGGAAACAAAATAGAGTTGCTAAGCAAATGATTAAATTAGAAGCTACTTCACCCCTAAATGCTAAAACTTACGATGATTTAAATATTAAGCACACAAGAACCTTCAATAATTTAATCAAAAAAGAAGTTATCATTAAAACAGGAGATAAATATTACCTTGATACAGATGCATGGGTAAAATTCCGCAAGTCTTTTCAAAGATTATTTTTAATATAAGGATGCCTTTTAGACGGTTATCTATAAGGTATGTCTTAAGCATGAGTATTATGGTGCCGACTATTAAACATTAGTATTGATGTTGAAATTAAGTGACAATATTATTCTAGAACACCTTATTCATTTCTAATACACTTATAACAAAGAAAAGAGTTGTCACATAATCAAATTTGATTATGCATCAACTCTTATTAAAAAACCTCTAAATTTCTAAAGCTATAAAAATAACTTATTAAATTACTAAATAGCTACTATTACAACACGTCCTACTCTAATTCTAAACTAATATTAAAGGATAGATTTCTATTTACAATAGATTTATCAGCACCTTGTTTGGTTCCTCTATTTTTATGAGATGCTTTATATTCCTGAGACTCTTGCCAATGCTTGTAAGCTGCTTCGTCTTGCCAAAACGTAATGATAACATAATGTTCATGTGTACTATGTGGCTTTAAAAACAATAGATTTTCAAATCCTTCAGTATGCCTTAGATGTTTATCTCTATTTAAGAACACATGCTCGAAGTCTGCCTCTAAACCAGGATTAGCATATAAATGGTTTAAAACTGCATAACCATATTGTGGCAAATCATTAATTTGTTCTAATATAGTATAGTGATATGTCACATTAAATCTATTAATAGTTACCTCATTATTATTTTTGTCTAAATAAATACGATGTATTTCATTTTTCAACAAATGAATCACTCCTTTTTATTGGATGATATGTCACAATTGCTTAAATTTATCCATAACATAATCTCTACTATTTTTATGATTCACGATAGTCTGTGGATAATCTTTTCCAATTTCAATATGATAAATTTCTTGTAACTTGTCTTTATATTTAGTTGGATCATGAATGTATTTACTGCTCACATCATTAAATATTTCTAGCTGTGTTTTAATAAAATACCCTTGCCCATCAAAGCGCTCACTTTGACGTATAGGATTAAACATTCTGAAATAAGGCACTGCATCTGTTCCGGTTGATGCCGACCACTGCCATCCATGTACATTAGATGCATTATCATAATCTATCAAATACTGTCTAAAGTACTCCTCACCCCAAGTCCAATCAATAAATAAATTTTTCGTTAAAAATTGTGATACGACCATTCGTAAGCGATTATGCATATAGCCTGTACGATTCAGCTTCTTCATTGCAGCATCAACGATTGGGTAGCCAGTTTGACCTTTTTTCCATACTTCAAAATGTGCTTTATTGTACGACCATTGCATGTTTCGATACTTTTCAGAAAAAGATTTAGTTGCCGTTTCTGGATACTGTGTCATTAACACATAATAAAATTCACGGAATATAACCTCTCTTATAAAAGCTTCATAATTTTTTTCATCGCTCTCATAATCTTCAAGTAAATCATTTATAATTTCACGAATATCGAGTAGTCCATATGCTAAATATTTACCTAATCCACTTACAAAATCCTGCGACACATCGTCAGTCAATTTATCATAATCAGCTATGTCACCATTTAAAAATTCATCCCAAGCTTTACGCGCTAACTTTTCTATATCTTTATTATTTTCAAATTTTAAGTCACTTTGATTTGAACCCTTTTCCGCAATTTGAGACAACTGCTTAAATTGACAACTTTTTTTAGGGGTGTATACTAAATCCTGACGATTTGCTTTATAAAAACTAGTAAATACTTTATAAGGCTGTTGCTGTTTATTAAAAGTCTTTGTTGGCTCAAAATAATGATTCACGCGCTGTCCAATTACTGTAACTTGGTGATTTTCAAAAGCCTTTTTTACATGAGGATAGTCATATATTTCTTTGTGATAACTCATAATATCTTTTGCTACTAATACGTGAGATAACGCCAATGTTTCGGCTAATTCACCTAGCTTTTCATATGTGACAATATGAGGTTGTATATCATGCTTATCTAAAGTATTTACAAATCCTTTTACAACTTTATGGTAATAGTCACGTTTTACTTCTGATGCGTCAGTTAAATCTTCTAAAGGTAAGATAAAATACAATTTATTTATCTCATTTTGATGCTTCACTATATATTGAAAAAGTGGATTATCTTTCGTTCTAAAAACTCTGTTAAGTATGACTCCTAAATGCATTTTATTGCCTCCCAGCTTGTTTCATACAAATTCACTTTATAATTGTCCTTTAACTTAAGATTGTGTTTTCAATCATATACCCGTTTTAACTTTTGTATAATTCACTAAAAAATAAAATAAATTTTAAGACCTTACATATTATAGGCAACTTCAGGGTATATTATTATCAGAGGTGATTAAATTATGAATAACGAACAATTACAAAATGAAATTGAAAATATATTAAATACATCAAAAATAGGTGTCCTATCTACTGCACATAACAATACACCTAATAGTAGATACATGGTATTTTATAATGATGGACACACACTTTATACTAAGACAAGCATTGAGTCTAAAAAAATTGCTGAATTTAAAGATAATCCCAAAGCTCATGTACTTATAGGTTACGATGAAACGAATAATCGTAGTTTTCTAGAAATTGATGCTAATGTTGAAATACTGAAAGATCAAGAGACTATTGATTGGATTTGGAACAAACAAGATAAGTCCTTTTTTGACTCTAAGGATGATCCAAACTTGTGTGTAATTAAAGTAATACCAAAATCCATAAAAATTATGAACGATAAAAAATTAGACACACCACAAACCATTACGTTCGATTAGTTAAAAAGGCGCTTAAAATCACATTATTAAAAAGTGATTTTAAGCGTTTTTTATATACCATTATTAATATCTTCTAACATAGCATCAACTGTAATTTTAGCACTCGTCAGTACAATTGGCACTCCTGCTCCTGGATGAACACTAGCTCCAGCAAAATATAAATTTTTGTAATCTCTGCTCACATTAGGCGGTCTGTAATAGTTACTTTGCGCTAAAGTAGGCATTAAACCAAAGGCTGCTCCAAATTTAGCATTATAATCTCCTTCAAAATCCTTAGGCGTATAAATAATTTCTGTCACAACTTGCTTTTTCAAATCTTCTAACGCTTTAATCGTAGAAAGCTTATTGTAAATAATATCTTTCACTTGTGTGATTGTTGACTCATCAGACCAATCCGTATCACCTGTTTTCAATTCTGAAACGGGCATCAGCACATAAATACCTGTTTGACCATCTGGCGCTAACGACTGATCTTCTACACTAGGAGCGTAGACATATATTGATGGATCTTGGGATATTTCCCCGGAAAATATTTCATTGATATTATTATCAAAATCCTTTGAAAATATAACATTATGTAACAAGATATCTTCAGATAAATCTTTATCAACCCCTATGTACATTAAAAAGGCTGAGCAAGAATAGTCCATATTATCAATTTTCTGTGTCGTATACTTCTTAGGATGATGTTCATTTTTAATTAAGGATGAAGTAGCATATGGAAAATCAGCAGTACAAATTATTTTGTCATACTTTTCTATATGTCCGTTTACTTTTAGTCCCTCCGCACGCTTATACCTACTATCAATGATAATTTCTTCAACGTTTGCGTTGGTATAAATTTGAGTACCTAATTCTTCATTTAGCGTTTGAAGCGCTCTGACAAAGCTATACATACCACCTTTTATAAAGTGAACACCAAACATTAACTCTATCATGGGTATAATTGAATACAATGACGGGCTTCGTTTAGGGTCGATACCTATATATAATGTTTGAAACGCTAAAATCTTTTGGATTTTTTCATTATCAACATATTTTTCAATTAAATTATCTGCTTTATCAAATGTTTTGAGTTTCATACCTTGATATATAGTAAAAGGATTATAAAAATCCGTAGGTTTCCTAAACGTACGTTCTAGAAAATATTTTCGTGCTATTTCGTATCTTTCGTATATATCTGTTAAAAAGGACATAAAACCATGTGTAGAGTTAGGTTCAATACCTTCAAGCATATCTCTTAATTGAGCAAGATCTGTAGGAACGCGAATTTGATCTGTTTCACTAAAATAAACATCATATATATGTGATAATTGTTTAATTTCCAAGTAATCATTCATATTTTTTTGAGCGTAATTAAAAACATCTCGATAAATCTCAGGCATCATTACGATGGTTGGTCCCATATCAAATGTAAAGCCATCTTGCTTGATCTGATTCATCCTGCCACCTATTTGTTGGTTCTTTTCATATAAATCAACTTGGTGACCGTTTGCTGCTAATCTTGAAGCTGCAGCTAAACCTGAAACACCGCCGCCTATAACTGCAATCTTCATAATGTTTCACTCCTATTATATTTCGCACTAAGTTCACGATAAATTTTCATTTTTTTCAATTTGCTGACATATACTTTCTTATGCAACGTATAGTTTGCCTTCCTTACTTCCACAAGTATTTCATGATAAGCTATCGCAGCTAATTCGATAATGTAACGTACCTCTTCGTCAAAATAATTAATACCGTTTAATGCAATGTCATATAACCTAACTGCCTCTGTAGCGTAACTTTCCCACAGTTCTATATAATTTGGCGTAACTCCTTCATAATATATAGAATGTAGATTAACTCGATATTGAGCTAATTTTTCTACACTTAGATAAATTCTTCCATTTTGAAAATCTTCGCCGACATCTCTTAAAATATTAGTTATTTGCATTGCCTTGCCTAAAGCAATCGCAGCTTCTTCAGCTTTCTCGAAATTATTTTCATTTGATGAAGTTAATATAGGAGTTAACAATTCACCGACAGTACCTGCCACACCATAGCAATACTCATATAAATCTGAATCAGTTTGCATTTCTTTTAAAACTAAATCTTCCTTCACATATTGAATTAAAGATTCAAAAGGTTTTTTAGGTATTGAATATGTATTCCATGTATTACTTAAAGCATTCATAATAGCTGCATCACTTTGATACGCTTGAATATAATCACAATCGCTATAAATCAGATCTAAATCTCTAGCTATGCCGTCTAATTGCTCAAGGTCTTTGTATTTATCAATACTGTCATCTATAATTCTGCAAACTGCATAAATAGCCCAAATTGCTTTTTTTCTTTTTAGATCCAAAAAATCAAAGGCATATGAGAACGTTTTTGAATGTTCTTTCATTATATTGTGACAATGGTTATAATCTCTCTCTAATTGATTCATTTATTGGCCTCCTCAGTAAGCCCTAGAACTTCTTGACATTTGTATAAAAAACTAAGCTATAAATCTATTCTACGGCCTTTCCAATATATACGTTTGAATACATTGATATCTAACCATGATTTAAAAAATATCACGACAAAGCATATGAAGAGCAGTGGATGACATAAACTCGCAACGATATTAAAATTTCCTGTTCTTCGAATAAATATATGAAATTGTATCGCATATATAAAATATAGAGTAATAGCTAATAATATATATAATGAGCCTAAATTAATTGAAAAAATTATCGCTAAAACTGTTGTAAGTGAACCAAATAGCCACAAAAATACAAACGTAAGCGTAGACTTTTTAGTTACTTGAGAGCCAAGTGCAAAGTGTTTACTCCAACCCTCTAATAGCGCTTTATATCCTTGAGAATACATTCTAAAATTCACTACACCTTGGCCTTCATGCAAACTAACTGGCAAACCTTGCTTATTATATGCTTTACTTATTGCAAAGCCTTCAATGATTTGATTTTTAGCTTTCAAATGTCCTTGTGTCAATTTATAATCTTGCTTATTTGTCACAAGGACTGGTCCAAACGCGCCTTGCTCATTATTTGCTGATTTCGTGATTGAAAATTGATTCATACCTACGATTGTCATTAAATTAAAAATCGCCGATATATTTTCATATAGCTTTTTTATCTTGTGATAAGGTTGTATTGATAACAAACCTTTACCACCTTGTAAATCATATTGATTGGCTATATTTTGGATACTATCATCACAAGCAAACTGAACATCAGCATCAACAAACATCAATAAATCATGCGTTGCATATTTGCTACCTTGCCAACAAGCATGTGACTTACCTTGCCATGTAGTATCATTTTCAACAGTATATACGCTCGCACCATAATATCTAGCGACAACTTGTGTCTCATCAGTTGAACCATCATCCATAACAATTACTTCTATTTCTTGTTCTTTACTTATACTGTTAAGTAATTTAGGTAAGTTCTCCGCTTCATTTCTAGCAGGTACAATAACACTGACGGCTGTCTGACCTCTTTCTTTTCCGGAGTTATTTATAATCGCTCGACGCGCATACATACACATTCCACTTATTAGTGATAGTATCGTCAATACTATTGCTATTATATAAAGTATCATTCAGCCTCAACTACTTTCTCCATTAATAATAGCTTCTGCTACTTGCATACCACTCAAAGTGACCATAGGCATACCAGCGCCAGGATTTACAGAACCACCTACAAAGTACAAATTTTTGAAGTACTGACTTTTTTTAGGAAATTTAAAACCTTTATTTTTCTTCTTATTGGATACTACGCCATATATAGCTCCTTTATTAGAATTGTATGTATTTTCAATGTCATGTGGTGTCCATACGTCTTCATATACAATGTGCTTTCTCAAATCTTTCAAACCCATGGACTCTAATTTATCCAATATACGTTCTCGGAATTGCAGATATTCTGCTTCACTAAATGACTTGCTCTGAATGTATGGTATGTGTGGCAATATTTTTATATTCTCGTGTCCCTCTGGCGCCTGTGTCTTATCTGTTTTATTTGTATTCACTACATAAATAGTCGGATCTTCAGGCAAAACATACTGGTGAAAAACTTGATCATAATTAACTTTAGAATTACTTGAGAAGAAAAAGTTATGATGTTGAAGCTCTGGATAACTTTTGTCCACACCAAGATGCATGACATAACCTGAACTAGCTGGCTCAAATTTACGTTCCAATTTGTTTATTTGATTTGCATCAAAATTCAATAAATATTTATAAACAGGGATTACTTCCATATTAGATATAATGTAATCTGCATATATTTCCTCATTACTTTGTATTGTTATCCCTGTCACCTTATTTTGACTATTATAATTGATACGTTTTACAGGGGTGTTAAAATGTATGCCCACACCTAATTTTCTCGCTAATTGTTCCATCGCTTCCGCTAACTTATGAATGCCACCATCTACGTACCACAAACCTTCCTCATGTTGCATTTGAGGTAATAAACTCAATACAGCCGGAGCATCATAAGATGAGGAGCCGACATATTTTATGAAATAACCTAGCATTTCTCTTAAATATGGGTTATCCACCCTTTTATTAATGGCTTGTTGCATTGTATGAAAATAATCGAATTGCTTTAAAGCTGAAAACGGACCATGATAACGAATAATTGCAAACATCGTATCTAATCCCTTATCAAAGTAGCTTTTTTCAGCAACTTGATGTATCTTTTGTGCGTAACTAAAAAACGAAGAAAGTTGCTCTATATCTTTATTTGTTAACGATTCATTATTTGTTAACATATCTTCCATGGATTCATATAAATCTAAAATTTGGCCATCTGGATAAACGTTTCTAATCTGTAAACTTAACTTACGAATGCTAACATAATCTTCTAGCCTTTCATCACATCGTTGAAATAAGCGTTGAAATACTTTAGGCATGGTTAAAATTGATGGACCGAGATCAAATCCATAGTCATCTATGTCTAACCTATTTACCTTTCCACCGATATGCTTATTTTGTTCATATAAATCCACTTGATAGCCTGCATGAGCCATACAAATTGCGCTAGCAATCCCTCCCAAGCCACCTCCTATGACAACCACTTTCTTATTTCCCATTTAATCACCTTTTCTTTTTTGTAATTTATTATAAATACGTATTAACTTAGGGCGATTATAGCGCTGAACAATCATACAAGGCACATTAGCTATAATGACATATATATAATTAATTATTTTAACACTTTTTGACGCTTTAAAAAACGCAATAACAGGAAATATGGATAGTAGATGAACCACCTCTGCACGTCTAGTTTCTAATATAAATCGCTGTATATCATTCATATTTTTAGATAAATCGAAAGTCGCTTTACTACTGATATTAGGGTTAAGATTTTGACCGTCTGGCAAATGATCTTTCCAATATTGCACTTTAACTAATTGTTGCCATAATTGACCCTCTTGTTCAAAATTCCAACTTCGAAAATACTTATTATCTTTTTCTAAGAACTTATAACTAATACGAGTACCAAGTTGAGCAATAATCATTTGAACTATAAACCAATATAGCGCAATATATATAATCTTTTTCATCAATTTAATTCTCAGATTTCTCTGTATAGCTTGGGTTATCTTTATTTAAATACCAATTACCAGCTGTTAAATAAGTAGCAAAAGCGCTCCAAAGCATATATGGAACTAGTAAAATGCCAGCAATTTTTTTTACATTGAAAAATTTTACAGTTGTTGTAACTACTGCGCCCAGTAATACAACACTCTCTATCAACGCACTAAAGCGTAATTTATATTTAAAGTATAATATCGACCATAGATAATTCAGGCTTAATTGCGTGTAATAAGCACCTTTCAAAGCCTTACTAGTAGATTTATTAGTCACTAATGTATAAGCTACGCCCATCGTTGTATAAAGTATTGGCCACACAATTGGAAAGACATAGCCGGGTGGTGAAAAAGGTGGTTTAACATTATTTTTATAATCTTTTCTCGCATTTTTCACTGCAAATTTCCCTATAAATTTACCGCCTGTAATTGGTGTTATAACTTTTATAATTGTTTTAATTATCTCGTTTGCTTTCATAGTTGATCCCCTCTTTTTTTGTAAAAGTAACTAGCTATTATATCTAATAGCTATAGTTCGGCATTAGACATGTTATTTTTTCTAGCTAAATACTTCTTCAATCCATATAATTTCAAGACAATAGCACCTGAAATAACAATTGGTAAAATAAATTTCTTCATATTTAATTGTTTTCCTTTGTTGGTTCTTTGAGTACTTATTTTAAATTTAAAAAGATTCATTACACTTTTATGAACTTTTGCTTGGGTATACTTATATACCCACCAAGGTAACGTCGGTTCATATTCTTGTAACGCTATGATACATGCGTCACTATTAGGTAATCTTCTAAACTCTAATCTCGCATTACCACCATCTGAATCTAAAGCGAAATCTCCACCAACAATTCGATATAAAATTCTCTCATTATTAGAAGCTTTAAAATCTTTTCTTAATAATAGTAAGTCCTTATTTAAACACGGCACACTAATCGTAAAGTTATCTTCGTTAAAATCACTATTAACGACATTTAATGTAATTCTATTTAAGAAACTTGCATATGATTCTGCCAATTGAATCATATTTACATCTTTAGGTAAGACTACCCTTGATATTGCTCTAACATCTTTAATATCGCCCTTACGTGATGACTTCCCTTTATTTTGTGTCTTAGTTTCTTCTTCCAAGGCATTACGCACACTTTCCTTATAATCAATCTTGCCTATAGAAATGTCTTTCACAATATTTTCATCATTTCTAATCATATCATGAATTAAGCTATCCATTAACGGATAAACCATTTCTTTTGGGACACCTGAAATAAGTTTCACCCAATATTTACTTAGCCAAATGGGAATAATAGGCAAATCTATCGTAGGTAATCGTTTATCTAGTACCTCTGCAGTTTGCTTGAATAGATCTTTATAAGTCATATGACTAGGTCCACCAATATCTATCGATTCATTCTTATGCGGCTGACGCTCTACAATTTTATATAAACCATCAATCACGTCGTCTATTGCAACTGGCAATGTTGTATTATAAGCCCATTTTGGCAGTAACAGGCCAGGTAATCTATCTACTAATTTTTTTAATATTGGGTAAGAACTTCCTTTAGAGCCTATAATCAAACCCGCTCTTAAAGTACTTACTGGTACACCATATGATCCTAAAATCTGTTCGCACTCTAAACGGCTTCTTAAATGTGGTGATAATTCACTTGTATTAGGTATCAAACCACTCATAAATACAATATGCTGAACTTTGTTATAACTAGCGGCTTTAGCAAAATTATCAGCTAATAATGCATCCATATCTTCAAAGCTCGCCTGCGTCAACTTAGCCGAAGGCATCATAGAATGGACAAGATATATAGCGATATCAATGTCCTCCATTACTTCTGTTATTTCATTTAAATCAAACAAGTCAGCTGCTTTCCAAGTAACATTGTGTTCATTTGATTTATTTTCTATATTTCTAGAAATAGCTATAATTTCATAGTTATCTTTTAATTTATTCATTAAGTGACTACCGATATATCCCGAAGCGCCTGTTAATAATATTTTTTTCATATATTTAGCCTCCAAATAGAAAAAGATGAGCAGGCAAACTTTACCTCAGCTCATCTTTTACGTAACGAGCTCACTTGCTCATTATCTTAATTGACAAGAGCTCCAAGTCTCTTACTAAGTATTGTACCCTTCTTAAAATTTTTTAACCCTTTATTAGCAAAAATTATGAAATAATTCTACGAATCATCACAATTGTCTAAAAAAAGGGGATAGTCTTACTTGCTTTAATGATGTCACTAGTATAAAAAAACTCTTTCCCCTTTCCTGTATAAGCTGGAATTAGTATCATATTTGCTTTAGCGCTATATAACCACTCTGGATTTAATCCAGAATTTAATATATCTTGATATTCTTGAAAAGTATTTTCCCAATTTAAGTTTATTTTCATTAATTTACCTCCTGAAGAAGCTCCCATTCGATTGTCATCAATTTCTATACTTACTTACCTATTTCCACTTCACAAAAAATTCAAAACTGAAATGAACAATTTTCCAAAAAAGGTTTTTCAAAACCTAAATAAATGTAATAATAGACGCACTTCATTTTCAAGGAGTAATACGTATGGAAGCATCAAAAAATTATAATATAATAACATTTGTTTTGTTTATTTCTGGTATCTTAATTATGTTTAATCTATATACCGCAATACCTATAACAGAGAATTTAGCTAATGATTTTGGCATATCTCAGTCAGTTGCAGCAATGAATAGTGTGGTTTTTTCAGTCACTTATTCCATTAGCTGTTTATTTTATGGTACTATTTCAGAAAAATTTGGAAGAATACGTGTCATTTTACTTCCACTGATTGGTCTAATTATAGTTTGCTTTTTGATTGGATTTGTAACTTCTTTTAATACGTTATTGATTTTACGAGGCCTCCAAGGAATATTTGCAGCTGCATTTTCTCCCATAGCTATTACTTACACTACCGAAACTTATCCACTTAAAAAGAGGTTAACAGCAGTAAGTTTTATTAGTACAAGTTTTATGTTATCTGGTATTTTAGGTCAAAATTTTTCAGAAATATTAATCAGCCAATTCGATTGGCACATTATTTTCTTTATACTTTCTTCACTATACATCTGCTTAGCTATTATCATCTTTAGAAATGTCCCAGAAAGCCCTGTAAAAAATTCAGACGTTCAAATCCTTAAATACTTTAGCAATTTTAAAGACTTTGCTAAAAATCGAAAAGTATTAATCTGCTACTTTATTTCTCTAACATTACTTACAACATTCATTTCTATGTATGCAGTAATAAATAAATTCATACTATCGGATTCTATACACGGAGATAATCACACAGCATTTCTAGTAAAATTATTCGGTGTTTTTGGTATGCTAAGTTCATTAATGTCAGGACGTATTAGTAGTAAATATGGTATTAAATTTGTTTTAAATATTGCTTTAGGCGTTTGTGGGGTGACATTAATATTAATGCCTTTTGCACATAATATTCTGCTAATAACATTTTTAAGTATATGTTTTGTTGCTGGAATTGCGTTTGCAGTCCCTTTAGTTATCGCAAAAGTAAATATGGTAGTGTATGGAAATAGAGGTTTCTTCCTGTCTGTTAACACATTCATTCTATTTTTAGGTACAGCAATTGCTCCGATCCTATCAATTTACCTTACTTCTCTAAATAATTTTACAAGTATGTTTGTAATCATATCATCTATTGCATTCTTAGCATTCCTTGCTTCATTATTCTTGCCAAGCGATGAACAAACAACTTATTGATGCACGTTTCATTGTTCTATAGTTTGAACTAATAAATCAATTCAAATTTAGTATTAGACGTTTACATTAATTACAATTATTCTTGCAGTAGTTTCAAAATTTTTGAGGAGTGATCATGTTATGAATTATTCACCAAAACAAGGCACACGTAGCCATGGTTTACCGCACGATCCTTTTAAAAGCAGTACTGTTCCTAGACCAATTGGATGGATTTCAACAATATCAAAGGATGGTAAAGATAATTTAGCACCTTATAGCCAGTACCAAAATTTAACATGGGATCCGCCTATGGTAATGTTTGCAGCTAATCAATCTGTTTTAGGAGAACACGAGCGTAAAGATACAGTTAAAAATGCAGAAGAAACAGGATGGTTTGTTTGGAACATGGCAACTTATGATTTAAGAGAAGCAGTAAACTTATCTGCTAAGGCATTGCCACCAGAAGAAGATGAATTTGAATTTGCAGGTGTAGAAAAAGAGAAATGCATTGAAGCGCCTGGTCACAGAGTCAAAGCATCTCCTGTACATTTTGAGTGTGAATATGTCCAAACAGTGCGTATCCCTACTGGCGATCCAGTATCAACTGTAGATATGGTAATAGGACGTGTAACACAAGTTCATATTGATGACAAAGTTATTCTAGATAATGGGAAACTTGATATACAATCTATTAGACCTATTGCACGCTTAGGTTATTATGACTATACAGTTGTCGATCAAATTTTTGAAATAAAAGCACCATCTGCATCAAAAGAAGAGTTAGCTGGTTTAGAAGGAAGAAATTTTGATAACAAATCATAATTATTTCTTTATAAATTCCATTAATTACCCATAAAAATGCCTACTTAATTTTATAAGTTAAGTAGGCTAAATTTATATTAATTTCGAATCTAATATTTATTAATTAGTAGTACCTTGAATTAATTATTAGCGTTAAAACATTAGACTTGAGCTTGCTCTAACACGCCATCTTCCATATGATAAACCTTATCACAATATGACGTAAGTCGTTCATCATGTGTAACTACTATACAGGTTTTGTTTTTTCTTAATGTCTGTTCCTTTAAAATCTTCATAACTTCCATAGCATTCTGAGTGTCTAAAGAAGCCGTTGGTTCATCTGCTAAAATGATTGAAGGTTGCGTATATAAAGCTTTGGCAATTGCCACACGCTGCTTTTGTCCTCCAGATATCTCACTTGGAAGCTTGTTTTCAATTGATTCCAGATTAAGCTGTGACATGAGTTGATTATACTCGTCTTCGCTTAGCACATTTTTCTTTTGTTTCTTTAGTAATTTAAATTGTTGTTTCACTGTTAAAAAAGGCACGAGATTAGTGGCTTGCAGTATGAATCCAATCTCTTGCATTCTTGTGTGTGCTAGTGCTTTCTGAGACATACCGGACACTTCGCTCCCATTAATTATAATATCACCCGAACTTGGCGTTTGGAGCGCCCCCGCCATAGTTAAAAACGTGCTTTTTCCAGAACCAGAAGGACCAATAATAGCAATGAGTTCTTTTTGATTAAATTTTAGTGAGGTAGGTTTTACGGCTTCTATTTTTTGATTTCCGTCTTGGAAATATTTAGTAACATTTTTAAATTCTAACATTTCATTACACTCCTTATTTACCCTATCGCTTTAAGTGGATCCACTTTTCTTATCGTTAATATAGAGAACAGACTACCTAATAGTGAAACAGCAATAAGTACAATACCGTATATCGTTAGAGTTGCTATGCTAAATTTAATAGGCACTGCACTTGGTAAAAATAACCCTGTTATTAATGTCAGTATTAATCCAACAATTGTACCTATTAAAGCAATAATAAACGTTTGTGATATTACTACCTTTGCTAAATAACCATTTGTAAAACCTTGAGCTTTTAATACACCAAATAAATTTGTCTTTTGCAGTGTAATCACGTATAAAAATATACCTATAACTGTTGCTGAAATAACAAATAGAAATGAAATCATAAAATTGAGGGTTAAGTTTTGTGCTTTATAGCCAGGTAAATTCTCAACAAAATTTTCAATTTCAATAGCTTCTAAATTGCTATCTAAATTCTTTTTATTCCATTCTTTATCTTTAACAACTACAGCGTTCGTCATGCCTTCTTTTAAGGATGGATTAATTTTTTCTATTGTACTATTACTCGAGAAAATCACAGGAGAAGCGTTATATTTTGCACTCTCACTAAATCCTACTATTTTCAGTTTTTCATCAGACTGTGATAATGACAATTTATCACCAACTTTGAAGCCTTTTTCTTTAAGCGTTTCATCAGCAATAACTTCATTATCAGAATTAAATTTCTTTCCTTCAATCATGTTGGGTACTAAAAAAGAATTATCTTTAACGCCAAATAGCAATGCATTCTCTTCGCTATCACCGTTAGAAACAATAACACCCGTCTGCTTTAAACTTGTTTGTTGCTTATAAGTGTTTTCTACTTTATCTAAATTAAAAGCTGATTGCTCAACCGTTTGATTTGCATCTTTATTTAACACAATTGCATCAGCGCCCCATTTATCAATACCCTCTCTGTTCATATTCATCAATCCACTGGCTAAACCAGATAATAAGAACAGTAAATAACTTATCATTATCAGAACGCCAACGATTAAACTAAATTTCAATTTATTACGTTTAATTTCATTCCATGCTAAAAACATAAATGCCCTCCTTATATTTAGTGCAATAATATGATTAATTGATTTTCTATTTATGTATATAAAATTTCTTAACATCTAGTTTAACAATTACTTCCTATATTTCATAGTAATTGTAAGAAAAGGAAGAATCTAAAATACTAAGCCATAAATTATATTATTTATCCGTATATTAAAATGAGATTTTATACCGTTGTATCTCTTACTTATTGTGATTGAAACAGTATTTACAAGGTGATTAAAAAATCAACTAAACTAATATTTTTTGATAATTACATATAATCCTTCTGACTCCCACTCCTTTTTATGCCCTAAGTGTCAATATCAATCAAAAAATTGTGTTTGTATTTACACATAGGAATTAAATATTGTGTTTCAATAAATTTAGAACAATTCTTTTGATTTTATATTAAAATTAGTATGTAATTAAATATAAAAGAGTAGGATTTTATGAAATTGAAAAACAAAATTATTTTACAACTAACATCACTTACAACCACTTCTATTTTATTTGTAGCACTAAGTACCGTTTCCCAAGCTTCAGCAGACGAAAGAGAAGTTAATCAATCGACTAATGAGCAAGGTTTAAATAGTTTTCAAAAAGTTAACATAAAGACACAAAATCAAAATAGTAAGCCTGAAAACCTGAGCAATCCATCTAATTCTGAACAACAATCTCCTGACTCCGACTCTAAAAATGTGAACTTATCATCTAATTCAAATACACAGAATCCAAGCAATGACTCAAAGAACGCAGATAATCCATCTAAATCAGAACAGCAATCTCCTAATACCGACTCAAAAAATGTAAAACAATCATCTAATTTAAATATACAAGACTCTATGGATGAAGATAATGCTTCTAATTTAGAACAAAGAGCTACTAACAACGACGCTGAAATGACGAATGAATTATCTAATACGGATGTATCTCAAAACAACAATGCTTCTAAAAATGAAAATCAATCTTCTAATTTAAAAGAACAAGATTCAAATGTTGAGTCTCAAAAACTAAATAATGCTTCTGAGTAGGAACAATCAAACTCAAACGAGGCCAATGATAAGTAAATTGACGTTTCTGAGGATGCACAACAAGACGCTAACAATACGTCTGAAAAACAAACCGATGCTTCTAAGGATGCTCAATCTGATTCGAACGAGGCGGACGATAAGCAAACTGACGCTTCTAAGGATGAGCAACAAGATGCTAACAATACGTCTGAAAATAAAAATGAAGTTGCTAAAGAAGATAATTATACACCTACAATTCCAAAAGGTAATCAAGGCGTAGTTAAGAAAAATAAATATCCTATAATTCTAGCTCACGGTTTTTCTGGATATCCAGATGAATCTAAACCCGCAGTCTTACCTCCATATTGGGGTGGAAATAAAGTTGATTTAGACAAAGAATTAAATAAACAAGGATACGATGTTAGAGAAGGCGGAATGAGTCCGTTTGGAAGTAATTATGATCGCGCACTTGAGTTGTATTATTATATTAAAGGCGGAACTGTAGACTATGGCGCTTATCATTCTAAAAAATATGGCCATGCTAGATACGGTAAAACTTATAAAGGCATTTATCCTGAGTGGGCTCCTGGTAAGAAAGTTCATTTAGTTGGTCATAGTTTTGGCGGCCAAACGATCCAAGTATTAGAGGATATGCTAAGAAATGGCGTTCCTGAAGAAATTGAATACCAGAAAAAACATGGTGGAGATATACCTGAAATATTTGCAGGGGGCAATGATAATATGGTTTCCTCTGTTACAACCATCGCCACACCTCATAACGGTACATTTATATCGGACAAGTTAGGTAATAAACCAATTGCTAGAAAATTATTCTACAAAATTCTAAAATACACTAGCAATAAATACACTAAAGCCGACTATGGTCTCGAACCTTGGGGAATAAAACAAAGAGATGATGAATCATTTATTCAATATTTAAAACGAGTTAAAGACAACAAAGTTTGGAAAACTGAAGATACAAGTTTTACAGACGGCTCAATTGAAGGATCGAAAAAAATTAATGATCGATTAACTTTAAGTAAAGACGTTGCTTATACATCTATTACTGCTGAAGATACCCATAAAACTTTTAATAATCGCCAACGTGGTAACTTCAAGATGTTTGCTCCATTTAAGTTATTAGCTAACTTAGTTGGCAGACAAAATCCTGAAAGTTGGAGAGAAGGAGATGGCCCTGTGCCATTAAAATCAGGTCTGTATCCTTTTAATAAACCTCACAAAGATACAACGTTTGATAGTAAACCAGAATTAGGATTATGGGGGGGTATGCCTACACTAAAAAATTGGGACCATATGGATCTAGTAGGTTGGGATTTAACTGATACTAGAATTAAGCCTAAAATGGTGTTAGGTCTCTACGAACAGTTAGCAAACTATTTAGCTGAAGTTGAAAAAGTACAAGAATCTTCAAAATAACTTTTACTTATATTGATTAAAACAGAATTAAAGCTCACTAGTTAAATAAGCTTTAATTGTATAGGTACTAAAACCAATGCATTGTAAGTAAAATTAAAACACTTTCGTTGAATTCATAATATTAAATGAATTTATACGAAAGTGTTTTTTATAAATAGAATTGCTTATTCAATAAATATTAAGAAAGATTATATACATCATAAACATTCAAAGAAAAAGCACAACTATAAGTACGTCCTGTAATAAAGCCAATATTGAATAATTTATTAAATGCGAAATGGACTGTTAATAACTAACAGCCCACTTTTACAAGCGCAACATTAAACAAAAATTCGAATCTGCTAAATTGTATTTTTCAAAGTATTATACATTTCTGCTGTGTATTCATCTAATGCTTCTTTGGACATTTTCAAGCGTTCTTTAGCAGAACCATAACCAATTTCAATTTTTTCTTGAACGAGTCCTTCAAATATTTCATTGATAAAATCAACCGGATTTGCACCAGAAGTATGGATTCCTTTTCCACCTAAATCAGTATTAACTGCAGGAGGTATTACTTCAAAAACACTTGTATTTGTCTCAGATAATTGGTGTCTCAAACTAACGGTAAATGAATGTACTGCAGCTTTTGTTGCTGAGTAAATCGGTGCTATTGCCATGGGTGCAAAAGCTAAACCTGAAGAAACATTAATTATATTTGAATTAGTTGTTTTATCAGCAAAATACTGACTAAACAAAATTGACAGTTGTACGGTCGCTTCAAAATTAGATTTTATTTCAATATTTAAGTTCTCCCAATCTACTGTAGCATCTTTTTTCAAAATATTGAATCGGTTTTGGATTCCAGCATTATTTACCAGTACATTTATATCAGGATGATTTTCAATTACCCAATAATATAAATTCAGACGTTCTTCTGAACTAGATATATCACATACCTTTGTGATAACATCTGGAAATTCCGCTTCAATACTTTGCAGTTTGTCAGTATTACGTCCACAAATAATAATTTTATTATTGTTTGCGTAAAACTTTTTGGTGAACTGAAGTCCTATTCCAGAGGCGCCCCCAGTTATTAATATTGTATTATTTGTTATATCCATTTTAGACCCCCTATAAGTCTACTCAGTGTAATTGCTTTTATCACCTCCGTCTAGTAATAAAACTTATTTTAAATTTCGCAAAAAGTATATTTATTAAATAATACAGGCTAATTTATATGTTGAAACATAGCATTTTTGATATGATTAATGAATAATTTTAAGGAGGATTGATTGTATGTTCATCGCACAAGCTGATTTCACAACAAATATAGAAAATAGAGCCGTTTTAGACAACAAGGCATTACATGCTAAAGATGATTTTCGAGGATATGACGGTTTAATAGATGTTGAAATTTGGAAAAACGAAAAGAACTCTACCATTTCATATGCTATAGTATCTAAATGGTTAGAGAAAAAATATTTTCAAGCATGGCTGTCTCGTCCATCACATATTGAAGAGCATAAGCAAATGCGTAAAGCAGAAAAGGAAAATACTTCTTCAATACATATTGAAAAACAAATTAAACAATTCGAACTATTAGATATATAAAATATAATAAAAGACGCTTCGATTAGAAAGAAGCGTCTTTACTATTTTAAAATTTATCCATAATGATAAGAAGCCTTTTGCACATATTACAAAGTATTACCGTACATACTAAAGCTTTGAATTATGTCTTTCTCAAAGCGTTCCATTTAGGAATTGAGCTTCTCCGTTAAAGAAACTCCAATCTTCATCTGTGTTCTCAATCAAACTAAACATGATGTCTTCTTTACGTATCCCCATGTTTTCATGAAGTTTATTTGTAACTTCACTATAGAACCTTTGTTTTTGTTGCTGAGTCCTTGGCCTTGTAATAATTGTGAACACAATGACATCCTTTGTGCGTTCTACGCCTAAACCAGTATCCAAAATTTGCATCTCATAATCTTCATGTTGGTTAACTATTTGGTATCTGTCGCCTTTGGGTGCCTTAAATGTATCTAGCATAACTTCATAAGAGATATTTAATATTTGCTTTATTTCTTCTTTTTCTCTTCCTTTTATTAAATCAATTTTCATTAATGGCATGTTGACTCACCCTCCTATCTACATATGTTCTGTTATACCCGGTTATAAGACGTACATTTATAAATAATAGATTTAATCGTTTCTACCATCGCTGCTTTACTAGGTTTTAGAATTTGTTGTGGATTAAACAATGACTTATCTTGATTAAGTGTCTGTCTTAGTTGGTTACTCCAAGCGATATTGATTTCTGTATTAAAATTAATTTTAGCATGACCTAAGTGTATTGCTGTTAATAAATCTTCATCTGAAATGCCTGATGCACCATGTAGCACTAGCGGAATATCAATAGCTTCTTGTATGGCTTTCATTTCTGAAAATCCTAAATCCGGTTCACCTTGATATTTTCCATGTACAGATCCTAGAGCAGGTGCCAATGTATCTAACTTTGCCTCTTGGGCTAGCCTGATACAATCATCTAAATCAGCATATTTAACATTGCCAACAATACCATCTTCGTTACCACCAATGGCTCCTACTTCACCTTCGACAATGACCTTATTATTATGCGCATATTCAACGACCGCTTTGGTTTGTTTAATGTTCTCTTCAATGGATAACTTTGAGCCATCGTACATCACTGAATCATAGCCAGCATCAACTGCCTTTTTACAATTTTCAACGGTCAAACCATGGTCTAAGTGAACAATAACCGGTATCGTAATATTCATTGTTTTAATCTTATTTTTTATTGTCGTACATATAAAATGATATCCTCCTAGGAATTCAACTACTTTATCAGTTGTACCTACTATAATGGGTGAACGCGTTGCTTCTGCTGCTTCTAAAATACTTTCTATCCATAATAATCCATTTACATTGATTTGAGGTATGGCGTAATGTTCTTGTTTAGCTTGTTGTATAAGTGCATTCATTGATTATCACCCCACCCTTCTTTATATTCTTTTTGGTTGATTTGATATTAGCGATTCTTTACATTTCAACGCAATTTGTTGCGCTTTATATCCATCTTCAATTGAACAAATGACGTCTGTATCATTTTGCAGTGCATTAATAAAGTCGTCCATTTCAACTTTATACGCGTCACTATAACGCTCTAAAAAGAAATGAGGCGGATTATCTCTTCTAATACCATCTATGCGATGATAATTTAAAGTCGAAGATTGTTCATTTCCTACATCTATTGCACCATGATCTCCTAGAATTTCTATACGTTGATCATAGCCATAAACACTTCTTCTACAATTCTCAATCATTGCAATTGAACCATTTTCAAATTTTAATGTAATCAAAGCCGTATCAATATCATCATATGCTGCAATTTCAGGATTGACTAATGCCGAGCCAGTTGCATACACTTCAACAATTTCAGATTGCATTAAATACCTAGCCATATCAAAGTCGTGAATTGTCATATCCATAAATAATCCACCAGAATGTTTAATATATTCAATTGGAGGTGGCTCTGGATCTCTAGAAGTAATACGTAATGTCTGAATCTTGCCTAGTTCTTTTTTAGTTAAAATACTGTGTAGTTGTTTGAAATTCTTATCAAATCTTCTATTAAAGCCCATTTGAAGTTTTACGTTAGCTTGTTTCACCGCTTCAACAGCTTCCTCAGCTTCTTCTAATGAGAGACTGATAGGCTTTTCACAAAATATGTGTTTGCCTTTTGCTGCCGCTGCTTTAATAAGCTCAACATGTGTATCTGTAGGTGAACAGATGATAATCGCATCTACTTCTGGATCGTTAATCATATCTCTATGATCTTTTGTTTTATTTTCAATACCTGCCTTTGCGATCCATTCTGACAACTTATCGCAATATAAATCTGAAACCCATTTAATTCTGACGTCTTTATTATTTCTTAAACCGTTAATATGTAATTGACCAATTCTACCAACGCCAATCACTCCGAATGTAAGTGTCATGAAATTCCTCCTATTAGGATAAACCAAGTGGTGAGAATAAGATATAAGTTGCGATTACAACAATGATAATAGCAGCCCCTACGAAATATCTGTATTTCCAAGGCGTTATATCTACTTTTGCGTAATTGACATTGAAATCAAATTCATCTGATGGTTTCCATTTGTTGAATATTAATACTATAAATAAATCTATAAAGAATAATACGCTTAGAACATATAAGTAATGGATCTCTGATATCAATAGTTTTGAAAGCGCATACAAAACTATGTGTAAAATAAACATCACTTTAGCACCTTGATGTGATGTACGTTTAACAAAAAATCCAACAAGTATCAGTACTAATAATGGCATATTATAAATGCCGTTAAACTCTTGTACTACAGCATACAAACCTTGTGGAAACAGCGAAATCATTGGTGCAATAATGACTACAATAATCCCGACAAGGACGGTTATTAATCTACCAACTCTAGAAACTTGTTTATTTGTTGCTTCTTTATTAATTATGGATTTATAAAAATCAAGCGAGAATAAGGTTGCCGTACTATTGAGTGATCCAACAAATGAACTGAGAATCGCTCCAAATATAACTGCACCGAATAAACCATAAGCCCATCCTGGTAACACTTCATTAACAAGCATAGGGTATGCATTATCAGGATTAGTAACCTTATTACCTAACATATTGAAGGCTAGCACACCTGGGAATACTAGGAATAATGCGCCAAATATTTTAAATGTACCAACATACATTGCACCTTTTTGAGCTTCTTTTAAATTTTTACCAGCGAGCGCCTTTTGAACAATCATTTGATTCGTACACCAAAAGAATAAATTGTTAAAGAACATACCAAAGAACAACGTTGGCCAAGGTACGATGTCCGAATCAATGGCACCAATAGAATTTAATTTTTCAGGTGTATTTTGAATCACTTTGTCGAAACCTTTTAAGAAACTGCCATCACCAAAAATGATTAACCCTAAAACTGGTATAGCAAGACCTCCTAAAATAAGTCCCACTCCATAAATAGAATCACTATGTGCACTTAAAGAAAGACCTCCAATAAACAAATAAATGATCCCGAAGATACCTATAAATGTTGAAATCAGTACAACAGCCGTCATATCACTTATATCTAAGATTTCACTAATATTAAAAATTTTATTAAATACGAGTGCGCCTGAATACAGGACAACAGGCAGAAACGATACAACATATGTGAATATGAATAATAGCGATACCAATCTCTTAGTAAATGTATCAAACCTCATTTCAATAAAGTCAGATATCGTATCTACACCATATTTAAAATATCTTGGTAGAAACACAAGCGCTAATATAACAATTGCTACCGCTGAAGTTACTTCCCAAGCCATAACTTCCATACCAGCTCTAAAGCTTTGACCGTTTTGACCTACGATTTGCTCTGTAGACAGGTTGGTCATGATAATTGTAGAAGCAATGGTAAAACCAGTTAAACTTCTGCCACCCATAAAGTATCCATCAGCATTTTTCGTATTAATTCTTTTACTTTTTAAGAATGCATATAATGCGATTATTACAATGACTACTAAAAATGAAATTACTGCAAACATACTCATGATTACTCTCTCCCCTTGGAACCTTAAGAATACCCTCAGTCTGACATGAACTATGTGTTCATTGGTATTGAGCCATGTACTCTTTTGCTTTTTTAGCGTATATAAAAGGATTTGCTACAGATGGATCTTGTTCTGCCTCAACTACAATCCATCCACTATAATCTGATTGATATATAAGGTTCAGAATAGGTTCAAAATCAATCACCCCATCACCAGGGACAGTGAACATACCTTTTCGTACAGCATCTAAAAAACATTGATTTTCTTTATCCACTACCTCTTTAATTTCTGGCCTTATATCTTTAAAATGAATGTGTTTAATGCGATTTACATGTTTATTAAATATTTCTATAGGGTCTTCCCCAGAGATAACTAGATGCCCAGTATCAAACAAGAGAGAAACATTTTCTTTGCTTGTTCTTTCCATTAGTTCATCAATTTCTTCTGTAGTTTGTATACCAGTTCCCATGTGGTGGTGATATACAACTTCCATACCTTTTTCGTGTGCTAGTTCGCCTAACTTTTCTAAACCTTCGATTAGTAAGTGCCATTCTTCTTCGGTGAAAATAGGCTTTTCTCTAAATAACGCTTTATCTAATTTGCCTTGAATGCTATTACCTTGTTCTGATACGACAATCACTTTAGCTCCCATTTCATATAGGAAGTCTCTATGTTTTATAAATGCCTCTGCCGTTACTTGATACGGTTTTGATGTTAAGTACAAGCTAATCCATGCACTAGCAACCGACAAACCGCGTGGTTCAAGATAAGCCTTTAATACTTCAGGGTTTCTCGGGTATTTATTGCCTATTTCTGTGCCTTCATACCCAGCTAATGCCATTTCACTAATACATTGTTCAAATGAATTTTCACTGCCTAATTCTGGCATATCATCATTCGTCCATGCGATTGGCGCACATGCATAACGAATATTTTTAGTCATTTTGTTCACCTCATAACGTAATAACCTTCTTAGTTTCGATGGAGTTTTGCATAGCAATTGCGACTTCTGTACTTTTCAATCCATCCATCGCTGTAACAGATGATTGATCTTTATTCTTAATGGCGCTAACAAATGTATTCATTTCATTTATAAAAGCAAACCTAAATCGTTCCGGAAAATGATCTGAAGTAGGTCTCACCACACCATTTTTGTCATATAAAGTGACTAAATTCTTTTCAGGTGCGTTACCAATTCTAATCATGCCTTCCGTCCCTATAATCTCTGTTTCAACGTGATAGCCATGTTGCGCATTTCTTCCAGCTAAAAAATATGCAATTGTTCCATCCTCTAACTCTGATAAACATGCGCCTGTTTCTAATTCATCACAAGCAGTTAATTCAGGTGCTGCAATATTATTTCCTAGGGAATAAACTGTTTTAAATTCCGAACCAGTAAACCATCTCACTAAGTCAATGTCATGAATTGACATGTCTAAGAATAAACCACCACTAGCACTATTTTTTGCAAATTGTATAAAACTATCTAACCCTGAACTAGGATCAATACCATAACAACGCATGGCTGTAATTTTTCCTAATTCCCCTTGATCTACTGCATCTTTTGCATACAAATAAGATTCATCGAACCTGCGCATAAAGCCTAATTGAAACACCTTATTTGGATGATCATTGATTTTATCTACAACTTGTCTAATATTTTCCAATTCTATGCCAATCGGTTTTTCAGAAAATACGTGTAATCCTTTTTCTAGGGCTTGAGTAATTTGGACTGCATGAAATCCACTTGGCGAAGCTATTACAACCGCATCTAGCGTATCGTTATCAAGCATGTCACTGTATGATGTATAACAATGTTGAACGCCTAACGCTTCATTGGCATATTCTAATTCTTGTTCAACTACACTTGCGACTGCGTATAATTCAGCATTATTTATATGTTTTACAATATTCGACGCGTGTACTTTGCCTAATCGGCCGAGGCCTACCTGACCTATCTTTATTTTTGTCATTATTTTCTCACCTGTCTTAATAATGTTTCGCTGTTTTCATGATTTCAGCTTTGTTTGAAAATGCTTCTTGTACGGCTTGCTTGTCGCTATGTTCCGAAACACCTACATTCCAAAATGACTCATATCCTGCCGTCATCGTTTTAGGTAATGTTTTAACTTCTATTAATGTAGTTTTTGCTTCTTTCTTAGCTTCTGCGATAGCTGTTTTTAGCGTATTTACATCATTTACTTTGTAAGTAACTGCACCATATCCTTCAGCGACTTTTTTATAATCAACATTTATTATGTCACCATTCATATCAGTGAATTCTGTACAAAAGCTGTCGCTACCGTTATCCATTTGTAAATTATTAATACAGCCAAAACCGCTATTATCGAATAAAATGATATTAATTTTATAGTTATATTGTAGTGCTGTAATCAATTCGGAATGCAACATTAAGAAACTTCCATCGCCAACGAGCGCATATACTTCTTTATTTGGTTCTGATATTTTAGCACCAACAGCAGCGCCGATTTCATATCCCATAGTTGAATAGCCGTATTCCATGTTATAAGTATTAAAGTTATCTGTTTCCCATAATCTTTCTAGATCACCTGGCAATGAACCAGCTGCAGCGACAATAATTGCGTCATGATCAATGGATTTATTGACCTCTATTAAAGCGTTCGTTTGGGGTAACTCAGTTTGTAATGATGTTACATATCGGTTTAGTTTCTCTTTATCAAAGTGTGTTGCTATTTCAGGTGCATAATGTGTATCATTGATATCGATGTTCGCTAAACGATTGCGCTCGTTGTTCCATTCTTGTTTAACATCACGAACAGTTTTCGCTATATCATATTGATGATTGTCTAATTGTTGTCTTAATCTAAGAATAGATACTTTCGCATCGCCAACTACTTGAATCGCATCTAATTTATAAGCATCCACTCTATTTACATTAATATTAATGATTTTGGCTGAATCAAAATTGATAGCTGTTTTTGAACTAGTTGTAAAATCAGAATATCTTGTACCGATACCTACAATGACATCCGCATCTTTCGCATAAATGTTCGCTGCTAAGTTTCCAGTTACACCTAAACCTCCTAAATTTAATGGATGCGACGCTGCAATTGTTGATTTTCCTGCTTGTGTCTCAGCCATCGGTATATGATGATTGTCTATTAGTTGCTCAATTTCATGTTGTGCCTCAGAATATTTAGCCCCACCTCCGACGATTAACAAAGGCTTCTTAGCAGTTTTAAGGACTTCAATCGCAGCTTCAATAGAACGGTTAGAAGGTTCTAATCGATCTACATAATGTATGCGTTTATCAAAGAATGTTTCTGGAAAATCAAATGCTTCTCCTTGTACATCCTGACTTAATGCTATCGTTACTGGACCAGCTGTTTGAGGATTTGTCATAACTTCAAATGCTCTCATGAGTGCCGACATAATTTGTTCTGGTCTCGTTATACGATCAAAATATCTAGATAAAGGCTTTAATGCATCGTTTGTAGTTGTCCCAATACTTTGAGGATCTTCTATTTGTTGTAAAACTGGGTCTGGTTGACGTGTAGCGAACGTATCTCCTGGAAGGAATAACACTGGAATGTGATTTGCTGATGCAGTGCCAGCTGCAGTAACCAAATTTGCTGAACCAGGACCAACAGAACTGGTTACGGCAAATATTTTTTTCCTTAAACTTTGCTTACTGAATCCAATTGCAGTATGTGCCATACCTTGCTCATTTTTGCCCTGAATTATTTTTAATTCTTTTTGGTATTTAGACAAGCCTTCACCTAAACCAAGCACATTGCCATGACCAAAAATATTCATTACACCTTCTACAAATTTTATTTCTTCTCCATCAACATAAATGTATTGTTTTATTAAAAATTTAACGATTGCTTCACCCGTTGTTAATCTAACTGTCTTGACCACAATTCAACACCGCCTTATGATTGTTCTTTAATTAAGTTTTCTATTTTATCTATCGTAGGCATTGCTTCTGACGAACTATGACTACTTACAACAATGGCTGCTGAAGCTGCTCCATATTTCAATGCTTCTTCTACAGACTTCCCTTTAACGAGGGCATATATAAATGCCGCTGCATATGAGTCCCCTGCACCGAACGTTTTTACTACATTCGCTTTGAATGCTTTTCCTTCATAAACGTGACCAGCTTTATCAAATGCATATGAACCTTGCACACCATGCTTGATAACAACCAAATTAGGCGTTGCTTCAAACAGCAAATGACTAATTTCTTGGTCTGAAATATTCTGATAGCTTTCAACCATATCGAATTCATCTCTCGTACCGATAACAACGTCTGATTGCTCAGCAATTAATTCATAATAAATCGAAGTTTCTTCCTTGTTCACCCAATTATATGGACGATAATCCAATTCAAATATGATTTTTACATCATGTTTTTTAGCAATCCATAACGCTTTTAACACTGCTTCTCTTGAAGGCGATTGCGATAACGCAGTTCCTGAAATGAGCAAATATTCGGAATTCTTAATGTAATCTGGACTTACATGCTCTGGTGCAAGATATAAATCAGCTACATTTTCTCTATACATTAAGATGCTTGATTCCTGAGCGCTTTTTATTTCAGTAAAAGTTAAACCAATCTTACGGCCTTCTTCATCAATATGAATTTGTGAAGTATCTACACCCACTTCTTCAAAATAGTTTGTAATAAACCTTCCATGTTGGTCGTCGGATACGTTAGCAATAATACCAACGTTTAAACCTAATTTTGACGCACCAATCATGATATTTGTTGGAGATCCACCAACGTATTTACTGAATGTGGCTGTTTCTTCCATTGGTCTGTTGATTTCTTTAGCATTTAAGTCTATTGCAGCACGACCAATTGCCACGATGTGTTTCTTATTAGTCATTTATTTACACCCCTTTTATTTACGGTCAATAATCCATTCATGATCTGGTTGATTATAAAATTTCCAAACTTTTTTAGGACCAGCCATGATATTTAAATAATAACCATCGTAACCATCTGGCACGGCTACAGGATGATATCCTTCTGGAACTACTACAACATCACCATTTTCAACCGCCATTGTTTCATCTAATGACAAATCATCGGTAAATACTCTTTGGAACACAAAACCTTTACTTGGATTCATTTCATGATAATAAGTTTCTTCTAATAGCGACTCATTAGGTAAATCATCCTGATCATGTTTGTGTGGTGGATAACTAGACCAATTACCTTGGTTCGTATAAACTTCTACTACTAATAATTTTTCGCTCGCTTCATGTGTATCTGGCAATATATTATGCACATGACGTTGATTTGAATATTTACCTCTATCTTCAACACCGTTTTCTTTTGCTGGTATCAATTTTGTTGGCCTAACTTCATCAGCAGGCGAATAACATAAAATCACTCTAGCATCTCTCGTTGCTTCAATTTTTATATTATGGTGTTTCGAAATAAACACACTATCTGTTGGAATTCTTTCAAACACTGAGTCTCTTGTCCCTAAGTCATTAAAAGCTTCATTACCATCTGATACATTAATCTTTCCAGTTAAAGCCACAATACATAATTCAAAATCCTCAGTTGATTCTTCGTAAATACCATTCTGTTTGATGTCTAGTACTTTTAAACCAATATAATTTAAGTTAATGTCGCTAGGCTTTAAATCGTGGATAACTTGTACATCATCACTGAGACGACGATGTACAGGTTTATTTAATAATTGAGCCATTATCAATGTTCACTCCTTAAAATTTAGGTTCGTCATGACGTGCTGTAATAACTTTTCTATGTGTATAGAATTCAATACTATCTTTACCGTTAGCATGTAATGATCCATAGAATGAAGATTTCCAACCTGAGAATGGGAAGATGGCCATAGGCGCTGGTACACCAAGGTTAATACCTAACATGCCTGCATCAATATGCTCTCTAAAGTATCTGATGGAAGAAGCGCTATCAGTGAATAAGCAAGCACCATTTGCAAATTCTGATTTATTCGCTAATTCAATACCTTCTTTTAGGTTTTTAACTTTAACTAGCGATAATACTGGTGCGAAAATTTCATCCTGCCATAATTTCATGTCAGGTGTGACATTTTCAAAGATAGTTGGTTTAACGAAATAGCCATCTTCTTTATTGTCTTCTCTGCCATCTAGCACTAATGTTGCGCCTTCTTCGACACCTGCATCCACATAGCTTAGTGTTCTAGCTTTATTCTCTTCTCTAATTACTGGACCTAAAAATACGTTATCTTCCAAACCGTTACCAATAACGATATCTTTAGCTGCTTGAACTAATTTTTCTTTAAATTCGTCATAAACATTTTTTTCTATTGCTATAACTGCCGCAGCCATACAACGTTCACCCGCAGAACCAAATGCAGCTCCAATGACATCTTTCACAGCTGTATCAATGTCCGCATCATTCAATACAATTGTGTGGTTCTTGGCACCTGTTAAACATTGGGCACGTTTCAAGTTTTCTGTCGCTTTTTTATAGACATATTCGCCAACTGGTTTAGATCCTACAAATGAAACTGCTTTGATATGTTCATTTTCACAAATACCATTAACGACATCGTGTGCGCCATGTACAACATTAAATACACCTTTAGGGAATCCGGCTTCTTCTACTAATTCAGCTAGTTTATTTACTAATAATGGTGTTTTCTCAGATGGCTTAATCACAAATGTATTACCTAAAGCAATTGCCATTGGGAACATCCAACATGGCACCATCATAGGAAAGTTAAATGGTGTAATCCCTCCTACAACACCTACCGGATATTTATAACTTGTACCTTCAATATTTGTTGCAATACTTGATAATGAATCTCCCATCATTAACGACGGTGCACCAGCCGCAAATTCAACGTTTTCAATACCTCTTTGTACTTCACCTAAAGCTTCTGTTGTATTCTTGCCATTTTCTTTCGTTATGATTTCAGCTAATTCTTGTTTATTGTCTATTAATAGTTGCTGTAACTTAAATAACAAACGCGCACGCTTAGGCACAGCAACTTCTTTCCATTCTTGGAATGCCTCTGCAGCCATTTGTGCTACTTCGTCTAATTCTTCACGTGTCGAAAGAGGTACTTTGGCAATCACTTCTTTAGTTGCAGGATTCAAAACATCCAGCGTTTCTGTACTCTTTGATTCTTTCCATTCACCATTAATATAATTCTTTAAGATTTCTGCCATTATAAAATCCTCCAATTATTTTTTGGTAACCGCTTACAAAATGCTTTTTATTTTTTGTATATTTTGGTAATGTTTTGGTTACTTCTTGGAATAACTTTATAATATTCTCAAAATTGTGTCAACTTTTGAGTAACTTTTTCTATATTAGGTTGTGTATTTTCATGAAATTGGTTATATTGTAATAAATGGGGGAATTATATATGAAAGCTAAACGTATTTATGAAATTGAATCTTTCATAAAAGAAAATAAAACCGCTTCTATAGAAGAGTTGCGGCAAAGGTTCAATGTTTCAATTAACACTATTAGGCGTGACGTTAATCAACTTGTAGATATGAATATCGTTAAAAAAGTTTACGGTGGTATTGAAGTAATTGAAGACTCACATAAAGCCGTGGACTATAATAAAAGAAATATCGAAAACAGTAATTCTAAAAAATTAATTGGTGAACTAGCTGCTAATGAAATAGAAGCCAATGATATTATTTATATCGATACAGGTACGACCACAATCCATTTGTTAGATTATGTAGATAAACATCTGACTTTTACTATAATAACGAATAGCCTTGATATTATGAATAAAGCTTCACAATTTGACAATGTCACCTTATTTATTATCGGGGAAAAATATAAACCAATAACTAGATCATTTATAGGTATTGATTCTAATATGTTGCTAGAAAAATTCAATATTAATAAAGCTTTTATGTCAGCAACAGGCGTTAACATTCAAAACGGATTATCTAATTCTGAAATGGAAGAAAATTTAATAAAGCAGTATATTACTAGTAAAGCTACAGAAACATTTATCTTAGCCGATCATAGTAAAATGGGGAAATCCACTTTACTCACCTATTGTGATTTAAGAGATATTAACAAAATGTTTACCGATAAAATTCCTCCAAATAATATCAATGATTTTTGCCAAGAGCATAATATAGCTGTTTATTTTTAACGGTGGATTTCAATATGATAAAGCGCAATGTAACAAATCATTTATTACATGGCGCTTTTGACTATATAAAAACGTCAATTTCTATATTAACTCAATAGAAATTGACGCTTATTTTTAGTCAAAGTCATTTATTTCATGGACTCTGTTATCATCTTATACTCAAATATTATATTTTTTCTATATAGCCTTGGATTATAGAACCTGTACCAGTGTGTTTAATACCTTCATTACGATAAACCTCATGCTGTTCTAATTGATGAATCTTAACAGGTAAGTGTTTTAAATAAGCTTCGATTTCATCAATAGTATATAACATGGATTCGTCTTTAGGACCGCCAGTGCCATATGCTAATTGTTCTTTTGAATAAAACTCAAAGTAACTATAACCCCCTACAACTAATGATTGAACGAGATTATTGAACATCTCTTGTTTGCCTTCATTAGGTACATGACCAAAGATATTAATACTATAGTCAAATGATGACTGAGGCGCTAAGTTAGGTTGTGTGATGTCTCCATAATTTGCATCGATGTCAACATGTGCTTCGCTCGCTAATTGGTATTGTTTATTAATCCCCACTTGCGACATATCATAAGTCGTTATATCATACCCGAGTTTTGCTAGATATATCGCGTTACGGCCTTCACCTTCTGCAAGTAATAAAATTTTCTCATTATTGTCTGTTTGCTTTTTAAAAATATCTTTGACAAATGAATTCGCTTCTTTGCCATAAATATATTCTTCTGAATCAAATTTTTCATCCCAGTGATTCACTTTAAAGCCCCCTTTTTAAATTAATTAAAATACAAGTTGTATAATTGCAATCGCGATCAAGATACTAACAATGCTTTTTTGAACAATATCAGGTACCTTGGAACCTACTTTTAGTCCTATAGGCGCAAAGAGCATGCTCCCAATTATTAAAAATATTGCACTTTCGATAGGGATATAGCCTTGTATGAACTTAATAATAAAAGCCCCTATTGATGAGATGAAAGCAATGACGATACTGTTAGTCACTACTGTATTCATTGGCAGTTTGAATAAAACTAATAATACAGGAATAATAATAAATGCGCCGCCTGCACCTACAATGCCTGACACTACACCAATCACAAATCCTACTAAGATAAGTAAAACAGGTCTGAATCTAACCTCTTGGGAAACAGATTTAACTTTAATAAACATTAATAGTAATGCAACTAAAGCGATTATTATATATATAGTGTTGATAAAATTAGCGTTAAATAAATTAGCTAGCATTGCTCCGAATATGCTTCCAATAACCATACCCCCACCCATATTCATTACAAGTTTAGGTGAGAATTCAGCTTTCTTTCTCGCTTTAAATGAACCGCTGAGTGTACTAAAAAACACTTGACTAGAAGTGAGACCCGAAGCAATATATGCGCTATAGACAGGAACACCTAATAATGTTGGTAACAACAAAATAGCTGGATAAATAATAATGGCTCCTCCTATGCCTACCAAGCCAGATATAAAACCTCCGAATACGCCAATCAACAACATTGCTATTATATTTAGCATGTCCATTATTTACTTTTTACTAATAAATTTACAGCTTCATTAATCATTTCTTGAGAACTTTCTCCCTTATCATCGGCTGCTTTTACACATTCTATTAAATTTTCACTTATAATAACACCCATCAAACGTTGGATTGAGCTCTTTGATGCACTGAGTTGTGTAATGACGTCTTTACAATCTTTTTCTTCTTCCATCATTTTAATAACGCCGTTTAATTGGCCTTGTATTCTATTGATGCGATTTACCATTTGTTTATTATAATCCATATTGGTTTCCTCCGATTTTAAATTGAATATACTTATAGTAATAAATTTATAGTAAATTGTCAAATACCCAACGGGGTATTTGACTCAAGTTATTCCCACCTGTTACTATACCCCTATAGGTATCTAGAGGAGGAAAATATGAAACAATATCAAGAAGAACATATTAACGAATTAAGTAAAGTAGAGTTAGAGCAATTAGCGAAAAAAGGACAATTGATTGATGTTAGAACACCAGAAGAATACAAATTAGGACGTATTGATGGTGCAATATTACATTCTGCAGAAAATATTGACACATTCTCTAAGAACAAGGATAAAACTTATTATGTCTACTGTAAAAGTGGTAACAGAAGCGCTAAAGCAAGTGAATATTTAGCTAAACAAGGTTATGACGTTGTGAATTTAGACGGTGGTTATACAGCTTATGAAAAACAAAACATTAATCATGACGATGTGGTAGAAGAGAGTAATAAAGCACTCAAACCGAGCCGCAAACAATTTAATTTTAATGGTCTTCAGTGCCCGGGCCCAATAGTTAATATTAGTAAAGAAATTAAAAATATTGAAATTGGTGACCAAATCGAAGTGACCGTCACTGATCCTGGTTTTCTTAGCGATATTAAAAGCTGGGTAAAACAAACAGGACACACACTTGTAAAACTGAATGAAAATAACAATGAAATTAACGCCGTTATTCAAAAAGAAAAACTGCGAGAAATAGAAGTAAATCATACCGATAAAGGTACGACTATCGTTTTATTTAGTGGTGAGTTAGATAAAGCAGTAGCAGCAATGATTATCGCAAACGGTGCTAAAGCTGCCGGCAGAGATGTAACTATCTTTTTCACTTTTTGGGGGCTTAATGCATTGAAAAAAGCACAAGCAACTCATGTTAAGAAGAAAGGTATTGCAAAAATGTTTGATTTTATGTTGCCTAATACACCAGTACGCATGCCATTATCAAAAATGAACATGTTCGGTTTAGGTAATATCATGATGCGTTATGTTATGAAAAAGAAAAATGTTGATTCTTTACCGTCACTTATAGACCAAGCAATTGATCAAAACATCAAGTTAATCGCATGTACGATGAGTATGGACGTTATGGGCATTACAAAAGAAGAACTTAGAGATGAAGTCGAATATGGTGGCGTAGGGACTTATATTGGTGAAACAGAACAAGCCAGTCACAATTTATTTATTTAATAAACTAAACTATATTTTTAAAAAGGGAGAATTTTATGTTTTTTAAACAATTCTATGATAATAATTTATCTCAAGCATCTTATTTAATTGGATGTCAACGTACAGGAGAAGCGATGATTATTGATCCAATACGAGACTTAACAAAATATATGGAAGTGGCAGATGAAGAAGGTTTTACAATTACCCAAGCTGCTGAAACGCATATTCATGCTGACTTTGCTTCAGGTATTAGAGACGTTGCGGAAAAATTAAACGCAAGTATATATGTATCTGGTGAAGGTAACGATGACTTGAGTTATAAAAACATGCCACAACAAACCCATTTTGTTAGACATCAAGACACTATTTATGTAGGAAATATTAAATTAGAAGTCTTGCATACACCAGGTCATACCCCAGAGAGTATCAGTTTCTTACTCACTGACGAAGGCGGAGGTTCTAATATACCGATGGGGCTATTTAGTGGCGACTTTATCTTCGTTGGTGATATAGGTAGACCTGATTTATTAGAAAAAGCAGTACAAATGAAAGGCTCAACAGAAGTCGGTGCCAAACAAATGTATCAATCTATAAATAGTGTTAAAGATTTACCAGATTATATTCAAATTTGGCCAGGCCATGGTGCAGGTAGTCCATGTGGTAAAGCTTTAGGGGCAGTACCGATATCTACGTTAGGTTACGAAAAAATAAACAACTGGGCCTTTAATGTAACTGAGGAAGCAACGTTTATTGAAACATTAACGTCAAATCAACCAGCCCCACCGCATCATTTTGCCCAAATGAAACAAATTAACCAATTTGGTATGAACATGTATCAACCATATAATGTTTACCCTAGCTTAAACAATGAAAGAATCGCATTTGATCTTCGTAGTAAAGAAGCTTTCCATGGCGGTCATGCGCAAGGAACTATCAATATTCCTTATAATCACAACTTCATTAATCAAATTGGTTGGTATTTAGACTATAATAAAGATATAGACTTAATCGGTGATAAAGCTACGGTTGAAGAAGCAGTGCATACTTTACAGTTAATTGGTTTTGAAAATGTAGCAGGGTATCGTTTACCACAAACAACAATCATGACATCTTCTATTCATAGCGCGGATATGACCGACAAAGAAACCAATGTGCTAGATGTGCGTAACAATGAAGAATGGAACCAAGGTCATTTAGAACAAGCGGTGAATATCCCTCACGGAAAATTATTAAATGAGAGTATACCTTTTGATAAAAATGATAAAATATACGTTCATTGTCAATCAGGAGTTAGAAGTTCGATTGCAATCGGTATACTAGAATATAGAGGTTTTACTAATATTGTAAACGTTAGCGAAGGTTATAAAGACTTTCCATTAGCATTGAAATAAATCTAATCAAGATTCAGGGTATAAAATATTTGGTTAATAAATAAAAGTCAATTTCTATTGAAATAATAAGGTAAACAGGACTGATATAAAAATCAGTCCTGTTTTTTGATACAAAAAAAGCGCAAAAATCTCTATAATTTAAATGTCCTACCAAATAAACTAAGGAGAGATTATGCGCCTATCAATTATTTCATATCAAAAACACTTGGAATTGAAGACTCTAATATTATTTTCGACAATAAACTGAGAGAAATTGAATATAAAGGACAAAAGTTTAAGTGTTATTATGCGAATACGTAAAATTTTTGTATACGCAAGCTTTTTGTGAAAGTTGTGGTGTACTACATAAAAACTATACTATTGTAAATATAGTATTAAAATAATAGCTAAAATATGGAACAAGATATCCTATCTTGCTAATATTTATAAAAATAAACTTATAAATAAAATAAATATAATACCTGAAACTGAAAGGACAGTTTCTAAAAGTGACCATGTTAAAAATGTTTCTTTAATCGTAAGTCCAAAATATTCTTTAAACATCCAAAATGCTGCATCATTTACATGAGAAAAGATTAAACTACCAGCCCCTATCGCTAAAACTGCTAGCGCCACATTAGTATCTGAATTTTGTACAATTGGTAATATAATTGCTGTGGTAGATATTCCTGCAACTGTCGCAGACCCTAATGCAATCCTCAACACTGCTGCTATAATCCAAGCAAACAGTAACGGAGACATTGATGTATTCGTAAAGCTCTCTTTAATTGTATCTCCTACACCACCATCAATAAGGATTTGTTTAAAGGCGCCGCCACCACCTATTATAAGTAACATCATTCCAATAGGATATATTGAATTAGTTACTGAAGCCATTGTTTTTTCAATCCGTTTTCCTCTCCATAATCCCATAGAAAAAATAGCGAACATAACTGAAATCATCATCGCTGTCCCAGCAGTGCCTATGAAATATACAAAGTTTTCTAAATAGTTTATACCTTTGCCATCCTCATGTCCCGTTATTAATTGTAAAACAGTAGATAATAACATTAATAAAACAGGTAACAATGCCGTAAGTACACTTAATCCAAAGCTCGGCATTTCACTTTCAGAAAATTGCTTTTGAGTTCCTAACTCTGAAATATCTCCTTCTTTTCTAAATGCAGAGGGCACAATTTTTTCTGCAACTTTCAAGAATAAAGGTCCAGATATAACAGCTACAGGTATCGCTATTATTATTCCATACATAAGTACTTCACCAATATTAGCATGTAGCTCTTTAGCTATAACTGTTGGCCCTGGATGTGGGGGCAAGAACCCGTGTGTTACTGATAAAGCTGCCATCATTGGAATACCAATTTTCAATTGTGATACATTAAGTTTTTTGGCAATAGTAAATACTAATGGTATAAGTAAAACTAAACCAACTTCTAAAAATAGAGCGATACCTATAATAAATGAAGCAATTATAATTGCCCATTGTGTATATCTTTCACCAAATTTTGAAATTAATGTTTCTGCAATTCTGCTTGCACCACCACCATCAGATAGTAATTTACCTAACATAGCGCCAAGCCCAAATATTAAAGCTATATGGCCAAGCGTGCTTCCTATCCCATTTTCAATACTTCCCATTATTTCTTCCAGAGGTATGTTTAGAAAAAGGCCGGCAATTACTGATGTAATTATTAGTGAAATAAAAGTATTTAGTTTTAAAACAATTATTAACACTAACAGTATCGCCACGCTAACAACGACACTAAATATAACTCCAACTAAGCTCATATTTACCCCCCTTAATGCTATTTACCATTCGGCAATAGAACCATCCTTATGTTTCCAAATTGGATTTTTCCAGTTGTGACTTTCTTTTGCTCGCTCCTTAACATAGTCTTCATCAATTTCAATACCTAAACCGGGGGCGTCAGGTATTTTTACGAACCCATTATTATATTCAAAAATATTTCTATTTTTCACATAATCTAATAAATCATTATCTTTGTTATAATGAATTCCTAAACTTTGCTCTTGTATGATTGCATTGTGACAAGTCGCATCCACTTGTAAACACGCAGCTAATGCTATCGGGCCTAAAGGACAATGTGGTGCTACTGCTACATCATACGCTTCTGCCATGGATATTATTTTTTTACATTCTGTAATTCCACCAGCATGAGATAAATCAGGTTGGATAATGTCTACATACCCATCAGCTAACACTGATTTATAATCATAACGTGAGTACATTCTTTCTCCAGTAGCAATAGGAATAGAAAAGTTTGATAAAATCTTTAAAGTACCGTTATGTTCTGGCAATACAGGTTCTTCAATAAATAACGGATGTAAAGATTCCAATTCTTTAAATAAAATTTTAGCCATAGGTTTGTGTACTCGACCATGAAAATCAATACCTATACCAAAACCGTCCCCCATTTTTTCTCTAATCGCACTGACACGTTCAACTACATCCTGAACTTTTTTAAAGTCATCAATATATTGTAATTCTTCGGTTGCATTCATTTTAATCGCTGTAAAGCCTTTATCTGAAACCTTTTGGGCTTCTAAAGCAACATCAGTCGGTCTATCTCCACCTATCCATGAATAAACTTTTATTTTTTCTCTCGCTTTCCCACCTAATAATTGATGAACGGGAGCATTAAGGTGTTTTCCTTTAATATCCCAAAGTACTTGGTCAATTCCAGCAATAGCGCTCATCAATATTGGTCCCCCTCTATAAAACGAAGAGCGATACATTTGGTTCCATAAACCCTCAATATTACATGGATCCTCGCCAATAATTTGATCCATCAACTCAGCTACTGCTGCTTTCACAGTGGCTGCTTTTCCTTCAATTACTGGTTCCCCCCAACCAGTAAGCCCACTATCTGTTGTTATTTTTAAAAACAACCATCTAGGCGGCACTTGATATAATTCATAACTTGTAATTTTCATGTTAATATCCTCCTATTTTATCTTTTTTATCAAATTTTCAGCTTTTACTTTAATTTCATTTAAAGATTTTTCATTAATTTCTAGACCACTTTTTACAATAGCACTACTAACGCCCACGCCAATTGAATTCATATCGATGTATTGCTTAATATTTGTTTCATCAATACCTCCAGTTGGTAACAAATCTATTTTATCTAGTGGCGCTCGAATATCTTTAATATATGCTGGTCCCATTTCAGATATTGGAAATACTTTTACTATATCTGCTCCTGCATTAACAGCGTATGTAATTTCAGAAGGCGTGAGAGCACCTGGAATTGAAATTATATTGTTTTTTTTCGTACAAGATATTACTTCTAAATTTGTATCTGGCGAAACAATAAATTTCGCACCTATATTTATAGCTTTCTGACAACAATCAGCATTTAGAACTGTGCCTGCTCCAATAAACATTTCTCCATTGTAAATTTCGTTTAAACTCTTGATAGACTCCAGAGCGTTTGGAGAATTAAGTGTTACTTCTACTAATCTAATACCTGCCTTATATAACTGTTCCACTATTTCTAAGGTATCTTTAGTATCATATCCTCTAATTATTGATATGATTTTATATTTCTTAATAGCATCAATGTTCATTTAAAATACTACCTTTCCACATCACTTAGTTGATGATTTAAAAATTGGTTTAATTCATTTAACGTTGGCAATCCATAAAAGTCTCCATAAGATGTTGTAGCTAAAGCCCCCATAGCTAAGGCATATTTGGACAATTGTGATAAATCATCAATATTATATTTTTGAATTCCATAAATTAAACCTGCCGCAAATGCGTCACCCGCACCTATTGAATCTATTTCTTTAACTTTATATGCTTCTTTAAAGAAACTTTCTTCGTGATTTGCAAAAAACGCACCATTAGAACCGTCTTTAATAACTAATAACTTAGCATCTGTTTCTTTCACAATTTCTTCATTTGTTTTATTTCCAAATAAAATGTTTGCTTCGCTACTACCAGTTAATAAAATATCAATTTCTTTAGCTATTTTTTTATAAAATTTTTTGAATTCATTTTGGTTCCAAAGTTTTTTTCGATAATTAGGGTCAAATATTACTGTTATTCCTCTTTCTTTAGCCCCTTTTATTAATGATATTGTTGTTTCATAAGTAAGTTGACTTAAAGATGGAGTAATACCAGTAACATATAATATGGTTGCGCTTTCAAAAATAGTTTTAAAAAAATAGCTGATTTCATAATGATTTATCGCGCTAAACTTTCTAAAGTAATCTACACGAATTGTATTCGAAACGCTTCTTTCTTTAGTCATGATTCCAGTAGAATAATTATTTAAGCTAGTTAAAAATTGAGTACCTATCCCTTCTCCTCTTAATTGATATTGAATAGCATCTCCAACTCCATCATTACCTATAGCAGAGATAAATTGTGAAGCAACCCCTAATTTAGATAGCCCAATCATAGTATTCGCTTCAGCACCTGCAATATGAAACTGTGCGCTGTCTCTATGCATAAACTTACCATCATTAACTGAGAATACACCCATGACTTCTCCGTATGAAATTACAGTCAATTTATATCAACTCCATTTCTCGTTAAACCCATTGCTCTTGAAATAAAATAAGCGTTTTTCTTTATAAGAATTGGGATATCTTTATTTTTAATAATTCGTTCTTTTGGTCCTGCGCAACTTATTGCACCAACAACTTGTTTTTCATCATTCAATATTGGTGCTGCGACGCAATATAACCCTATTTCATTTTCTTCATCATCTAAAGCGTAACCTTGTTCTTTAAATATTAATAATTGCTTTCTAAGTTCTGTAAAATTATCAACAGTTTTAGGTGTTATCTTTTCAAAGTCAATGTTTTCAAAAATATTTTCCAACGTTTTTACGTTATACATTGATAAGCATGCCTTGCCTAATCCAGTAGAATAAATTGGTTTGTTAACCCCTGGTTGGGCTGCCGTCCTGATAGATCTATCACTATCAAATTTAGTTAAATAAATCATTTCATTGTTTTGAGGATAGGCTAAAAAAATGGTTTCATTAATTTTTTCATTTAAATGCTTAACGTACGTCAAACTCTCATTATATAAATCTAAATCTTCCCGAGCCCTATTACCTAAATTAATCAATTTATGTCCTAATAAGTATTTATTTTGATAATCTCTCCTTATATATTTAGAATCCAACATTGTTTTAAGTAAGTTAAATAAACTACTTGGTGGGATATTCAACTTATCTCCTATTTCTTTTTCACTCAATGGCACTACAGCATCTTTCAATAACTCTAAAACTTCAAACACACGTTTTGCAGATTTAACCATACTAATCCTCCTAATTTCATATATGTGAAACTCATATATGTATGTGAAAGCATAAGAATATAATCATATTATTTTTTAAATGTCAATAATTAACATTTTATTTTACTATTATATATATAACACGTTATTTAATTATATTTTCAAAGAATTATAATAGAAAATTATATGATGCTTAATAAGATTATAATAAATTGTCCATTGTATTGGACAATTTTAGATTAAGCGCTTACAAAAAGTTAATATATACTGAATGTATGGAGGAGGGAATAATTTTGAATAAGGAGGAAAAAAAGAATACAGTTATAAATTTTTTACTAAACACCTCAGGATACACCAAGGCAACTGAATTAGCTGATTTATTATCAATATCTTCTAAAAGTATTTATCGTTTGATAAATGAAATTAATAATTCTACTACATGTAAAAAAATTTATTCAGCAAAAGGAAAAGGATTTTATATCAATCCTGATTTTAATAGTTTGGAAATTACACAAAATATTATTTCTAAAAGTGTAAAGTTAGCAATGTCACCTATTGAAAGAAGAAACGAAATTATAAAGGACCTTTTAATAAGCTCCCCAAAACCAATTAATGTGAACCAAATTGTAAATAAATTTTATATTAGTGAAAGTATGTTATCAGTAGACGAAAAAGCCATTATAGAAACTATCCAACAGTTTAGCCTAAAACTCATTCGTAAAGATCGTACCCTGGTAATTTCAGGGGATGAATCCAATATTAGAAGTGCACTAATGCAAAGTATGGATACTTTATATTTAAATGTTGAAAAATTATCTAGTATTCCCAAAAGCATGGAAGAGAAAGATAAAAATTTTGTTTATAACCAAATAAGCACTATTGAAAAAACACTTAATGTTAACATCCCATATCCATATAATATTAATATATTTTCACACCTATATATTTTAATATTACGTTTTAGAAAACATGGAAAACATGATGTTAGAAATCATAAAAATATAGAGACTGATGAAAACACTATGGATTCAAGATATTACAGAATTTGTGATATTATTATCAAAAATTTCGAGACATATTTATCTTCCAAGCTACCTGGCATAGAAAAAGACTATTTATATAAGTATCTAACATCATATCGAATAGAACATGATAAACCTTCAAACAATGAAAAAGAATGTGATTTTTCAGATGACATTATAAAGTTTGCTAATAATTTAATAACACCTTTGGAAAAAAAATTGCATAGTGATTTTTCAAACGCTGTATTTCGTATTGATTTAATGAAACATATAAAGCCCATGATAAATAGACTAGAGAACAATATTCTTATTAAAAATACTTTATTAGAACAAATAAAGTTTGAATATTCTGAAATACATTCTCAAACATCTCATATTTCTAAAAAATTAATACCAACCATTTCAGAAGATGAAATAGGATTTTTAACATTATATTTTGCTCGTGAAATAGAACGTAACCCTAGAAAAATCAAAACACTTATTGCATGTACAACCGGTATAGGTACTTCTGAACTATTAAGGGTTAAAATTGAAAAAAACATACCTGAGATTGAAGTAACAGATGTAATATCATCAGATACTATCAATAGTGAAATTATTAACGATATTGATTTAATAATTTCCACTATTTCCATAAAAGATTTTAACGTTAGGCCTGTCGTTGTCGTAAGTGCAATGTTTAATAAAAATGACCAAGCAAAATTAAAATCTATTATTCCAAAGTTAGGTGTTAATTATGAATGAAATTTTATTTGAATTAACGACAAAATCAAATAATGAGTACAAAATTTTAGGTGACATTGAGAACTTGCTTATTGAGGAGAGCATTGTTGATAAAAAGAATACCATGTTAAAGGACATTGCTTTAAGAGAGTCAAAAGGGAACTTAGAAATATATCCCAAAGTAATATTACCGCATATTAAAGAATCTTACATTTATAAAACTCGTATTATCTTAGTCAAAAACAATTCCTCACCTATTATGTGGCAAAACAGACTAATAGATTTAATTATTTTAATACTAATGCCCAAGAAAGCTGAAGATAGAGAGAAAAATTTAATAAGAAGTTTTATGAGGGACTTAGCAAATGAAGATTATATAAAAAAATTGATGACAAAGGAGTAATTGCATATGAATATCGTAAGTGTTTGCGCATGTACAGTAGGTATTGCACACACATATATAGCAGCAGAGAAATTGGAACAAGCAGCTAAAAAGCAAGGACATTCAATTCAAATTGAAACACAAGGAACGATTGGTTCCGAAAATGAGTTAAGTGAAGAATCAATAAACAATGCAGATATTGTGATACTCGCAGTAGACGTCAAAATATCAAATAAAGAGCGTTTCGATGGAAAAAAAATAGTTGAAATACCTACAGATTTAGCAATTAAATCACCAAATAAGTTAATTGAAAAAATAGAAGAAATTGCTGCAAGCAAAAGTTAAGAGGTGAAAATTTGGAACTTACAAATATCTTAGATAAAAATATAATTTTTCCTAAATCAAATTATACTAATAAAGATGAAACTTTAAAGAATTTAGCAGCATCATTTAAAAAAGAACATTACATCGACGATATAGATGTTTTTTTAAATGATGTGTATAACCGAGAAAATGAAGGTGTTACTGGGATTGGTAATTTATTAGCCATCCCACATGGCAAAAGTAAAAGTGTTCAGAAGCCAGGCGTCGCAATTGCAACATTAAATAATAAAGTGGAATGGGAATCATTGGATAATGACGGTGCTCAAATAGTGTTTTTAATTGCAATTGGCACCGAAAACTCAAAAGACCACTTAAAATTGTTATCTCAAATAGCTAGAAAGTTAGGTAATGATGAAATAAATTCTAAATTACTTGGTGCTAAAAGAAAAGAAGAAATCATACAGATACTTACATCTTAAAGGGGATGAGGTTTATGAAATCATTTTTTTATAATTTAAATTTAAAAACACATTTATTAACTGCCATTTCCTATCTTATCCCTGTAGTTTGTGGTGCTGGGTTTATGATAGCTATAGGAATGGCATTCGGTGGAGATAGTTCTACCGATCTAACTAAAACAGGTTATTCATTTTGGGATGTTCTCGCTGTCATAGGAGGTCTAGGATTAAAATTATTACCTGTAATAATTGCTACAGGTATTTCTTATTCCATTGCAGACAAACCAGGTATTGCACCTGGTGTAATTATAGGTTTAACCTCAACAGCTGTTGGCGCAGATTTTATAGGTGGTATCATTGGAGGGTTTCTTACAGGATACCTTGTATTACTAATTATTCAATTCATAAAATTACCAAATTGGGCTAAAGGTCTTATGCCAATGCTTGTTATTCCATTTATCGCTTCACTCGTCGGAGGATTGATTATGGTTTATATCATTGGCGTTCCTATTGGTGCTTTTACACATTGGTTAACGGAATACTTACAATCATTAAATGGCACTTCTAAATTATTCTATGGCCTATTGATTGGAGTCCTAGCTAGTATTGACTTTGGCGGACCGATTAACAAAACAGTATTTGCTTTCGTTTTGACATTACAAGCACAAGGTATTCATGAACCTATAACTGCATTGATTGTTGTTAATACTGCCACACCTTTAGGATTTGCTTTAGCCTACTGGGTTGCTAAAATTTTCAAAAAAAATATTTATAAACAAGTTGAAGTCGAAACGTTGAAAACTGCTTTTCCAATGGGGCTCATTGAGATTGTTGAAGGGGTTTTACCACTGGCATTAAATGATATAATCCGAAGCGTTATTGCAACTGGAATAGGCGGTGCTGTAGGTGGTGCGATTTCTATGGTACTCGGTGGAGATGCGCAGGTACCGTTCGGAGGTTTATTAGTACTACCTACCATGTCTCAACCATTTACTTTTGTACTAGCCGTATTAGCTAATGTAATTGTTACTGCTTTAGTTCTTACCCTTTTAAAAAGACCAATTGATGAATCAAATGACTTAAAAGGCGAGACAGAAGAAGATGACATAGATTTAAACGAACTAAAGATTACTTAAGGAGGTAAATTTATGGTGAATGCAAAATTTTCTCCATCATTAATGACGATGGACTTAGATAAATTTAAAGATCAAATCACTTTTTTAAATAAACATGTCGATTCATACCATATAGATATTATGGATGGACACTTTGTACCAAACATTACTTTGTCACCCTGGTTTATTGAACAAGTTAAAAAAATTTCTTCTGTACCAATTTCTACACATTTAATGGTAACCAATCCAACTCAATGGATAGATCAATTAATAAAAATTGGAAGTGACTATATTTGTGTACATGCAGAAGTTATGAACGGAATTGCTTATCGTTTAATCAATCAAGTACACAATGCAGATTTAAAGTTTGGAGTTGTTTTAAACCCCGAAACTAAAATTGATGTAATAACACCATATATCGATTTGGTCGATAAAATAACTATTATGACTGTTGATCCTGGTTTTGCAGGTGAAAAATTTATAGACCATACACTAGAAAAAATACGAGAATTACGTGTGTTAAGAGATATCAACAACTTTGGGTATCTTATAGAAATGGATGGATCCTCAAATAAAAATACTTTTGAAAAAATTCAAAAGGCTGGGCCAGATGTATATATATTGGGACGGAGCGGTCTCTTTGGATTGAACGAAAGCATTGAAGCATCATGGTATGAAATGTTAGAAGATTTTAATAGAGCAAAGTCACAAATTTTATAACTATAAAACTTTAATTTCAACAAACACAGCAAAAACCTATGTCAAAAACATATCTGATATAAAGACACATCATTTATAATAAACTTCCCTTTATTGTTGATTTGTTAATAATAAAGGGAAGTTTATTATATGATGCTTTGGTCGAGTTAATGTACGTAATAATGTTCCTTGTTTTATATAGAATATATTTCTGCTTTTCGATAACGTTGTTAAATAAGAACTTGTTTTTCTTGTTGTACTGAATATAAAAAGATAAGTAACTATAGGAGCATAAAAATTTTTAACTAGAATTTTTGGTGCGTCAAAACAAAAATATAAAATAATAGTTTACCATAGTATGAAATTCTTAAAACTGCTTTATTATAATGCTGTCAGACCACCATCAATAACAAACTCAGCTCCTGTAGAATAACTAGCTTCATCTGAAGCTAAAAAGATAACCATATTTGATACTTCTTCTACTTGTGCTACACGTCTCATGGGAATCGTTTTTTTAAATTGTTCTACTTGTTCTTTAACATCTTCTTGCTCTAACATAGCGGTTTGGATAACCCCAGGATGTACGGAATTAACACGAATATTATAGGGAGATAATTCTCTAGATGCTGCTTTAGTCATACCTCTAACAGCAAATTTTGTATCAGTATATCCAATAGCGCCCCCTACTAAGCCGTTCATAGATGATATGTTAATGATTGCACCGGCGTTTTGAGATTTCATTGTTTTTGCTACAGTCTTGATACCTAAAAATACAGAAACCTGATTAATATCCACAATCTTCATATAACTTGCTAAACTCAATTCTTCTAAAGGTGTACTGTAAGTAATTCCTGCATTATTGACTAATACATCAATACGCCCCCATTTCTTAATAACTGTGCTTATTACATTGCTCCAATGTTCTTCATTCGCCACATCATGTTGAATAAATATAGCGTTTTCTCCGAGTACTTGTGAAGTTTGTAACCCTAGATCTTTATTTATATCAGTAATCACAACTTTTGCACCTTCATTTAAAGCTTTTTCAGCATGCATTTTGCCCATACCTTGTGCAGCTCCAGTAATAATTACAACTTTATCTTTTAATCTTTTCATTTTTCTATACACTCCTTATTTGGTTCAATTTATGTTTTTAACTTTAACTATTAAGCACTACAGTGATAATTAATGTTTATCATACTTAAATATTAATTCACCATTTAAATCATCTATTGATGTATAACGAAAACCTAACTCTTCATATAACGCTCTTGCAATTTCATTGCTTCTAACAATACTTAAATAGATTGTGTTTATATCATATTTATTTAAAACTAAATTTATCAGCAATTTCATTGCTTCTCGACCATAGCCTTTACGTTGATGTTGTTCATCAATAAGGATCCGATCAATCCAAGTTTCTTTGTTTTCTCCAAAGCAACCATACATCGCAAATCCAACGACAATATCATCTTTATAAATTGCTACTGGATGCCACTGTGAAAATTTCATTGCTTCGTTCAAACAATCCGTTATTGTTTCTATAAAATGAAATTGTTTCTTAGCTATTTTTAAATTTTTAACTTCATTTATATTAAATGAATCAATACTTTCTATATAAATACTCATAATTCCTCCTCGTCTTCTCCCTAAAATTATTATCTTTTTGCTTATTTTCAATTTATAAAAAATCAGACATTTATTATACCGTTAAATATTTTACCAGAAAGATAATTACTGGTATATTAACATTACAATTTATTTTTAGGAAGGAGATAACATGGAAAACAACAATTTTTTTGAACTTATTCATAATGCCGAACTGTTTAATGATGCTACAATGACACTTTTTATGAAAAAATTTAATATGAACGTCAATATTTCACAGATTTTGGCTTTATCCAAATTAAAAGAGGAGGGGCCACAAAAAACCTCGTCTCTAGCGCTTTCCTTAGGCTATACTTCTGGCGCTATTACTAAATTAACGAACAACCTTATAAAAGAAGACTATATAGTAAGAGAGCAACAAGAAAATGACCGACGTGTTATTTTAATTACAATTACTGATCGAGGATTAGATGTTTTAGAAGAAGCTCAAAAGCAAGGGCGAAACATGAGAAATGAGGTTTATTCTGTTTTAAACACCCAAGAAGTTGAGCAACTACTAAGCATACAAAAGAAATTATTTGAACGTGTAAAATATCTAAATACAGAAAACAGATAAATATTTTAAATTTTAGAAGTGGCTTAAATGCATAAAAGAAAGTTACATTTTGCGTGGTTCATATTAATAGGACTCTGTGTTTCTGTAGGATTAGGTAAAGCAGCGTTAAATAATTCAGCGGGTTTATTTTTATCCCCTGTGTCCCAAGATTTAAATTTAGGTGTAGGAAATTTAACGATTTATTTAAGCGTTTCTTCGATTGTAACCCTACTGTTTCTACCGTTTGGGGGAAAGCTACTATCTAAATATAGTGCACGGTTAGTATTATTTTTTGCCATTGTTTTTCAAGCAGGTGCGTTCGCTTTATTTGGTTTAATGAATTCAATTTGGGGATGGTACCTCTTAGCTATACCACTCGCTATCGGCGGAGTTTTCATTACTGTAATAGGTGGTCCTGTTTTAATCGAAAGATGGTTTAATAAAGGGAAAGGACTGGCCCTTGGTATTTTATCAGCAATTGGAGGATTACTGGGTGTATTTGCGCAACCTATTATAGGTGCTTTAATTAGTCAGTTTGGTTGGAGAAATGCATACTTTATTACAGGATTAGGTGTGCTTATTATTGTTGCACCTATCATTTTATTATTAATTCATAATTCTCCTAAAGATAAAAATACAACAGCTTATGGAGATACAAGCACTGATATAGATCCCCATAAACAAATACAAAACATCGAAGGTATTGCGTATACTACGGCCAAAAAACACCAGCTTTTTTCTTATTAGCCCTATTTTTCTTCATTATTACCGCCATATCAACCTTTACAATGCATGTCCCTACTTATCTTGTTAATCATGGACAAAAAGTTAGTATTGCTGGTGCAATGATGTCTGCACTGATGGTGGGTGTTTTTGTCGGTTCACTCTTATTTGGTTATCTAACAGACAAGATTGGCGCAAAAAAAGTGGGTTTATTGGCTATGATACTAGGGCTAATCACCACTATTTTATTGATTGCTATGCCTGATTTTATTGTGGTAGTAGCTGCTGCTTTATTCTTATTTGGCGTGTTTACTTCATCGATTGGAACAATAGCCCCAGCGATGGCTTCGTCATTATTTGGAAGTAAAGACTATAGTCAAATTTATTCCACCTCGTCAATTGGCTTAGCCCTTGCATCTATTGTCGCTTTACCAGCTTATGGTTTTATATATGATATTTCAGGAAGCTATACCACGGGCCTTATTATCATTATTTTACTATTTTTGGTTAATATCATTGCGATTATTTTGGCTTTTAAAAATAAAGAAAAACTTGTTAAAGAAGGATATTGGAATTCTAAAAAGAAAGGTGATTTAAATGGCTAGACTAGATAATAAAATTGCTATCGTAACAGGCGGCGCAGGAGGCATTGGTTCTGGAATTGTAAGAGCCTACGTTAAAGAAAATGCAAAAGTTGTTATTGCTGACATTGCTGAAGAAAAAGGACAGGCATTGAGCCAAGAATTAAACAATCAAGGTTATGATACTTTGTTTATCAAAACAGATTTAAGTAATAAAGCATCATTACAATATTGTGTTGACCGTACTCTACAGACTTATGGACAAATTGACATATTAGTTAATAATGCTCATGCATCTCGTATGAATAGTTTTTTAAATATTACGGAAGATGATTTGAATTTGTCATTTAACACGGGATTTTACGCAACGTTTTATTTATGCCAAATGGTAATTCCTCACCTAAAAGAAACACAAGGAAATATTATAAATTTTGGTTCTGGCGCAGCTGTTAAAGGAGATAAAAATCAAGGTTCCTATGTTGCTGCAAAAGAAGCTATTCGTGGCATAACACGAGTGATTGCAAATGAATTCGGATCGTTTGGTATCAATGCTAATATTATTTCCCCTATTGCTTATTCTGAAGGTGTTGATCAATGGAGAAAAGATAATCCAGAATATTATAACCAAGTTATCCAAGGCATTCCTCTACAAAAATTTGGAGACGTAGAAAAGGATATTGGACCAGTCGCTGTATTTCTAGGAAGTAAAGATGCTCAATATATTACTGGACAAACCGTAATGGTAGACGGTGGTAGTATTAAATTATATTAATCATATAAAGAAAGCGTGATAAATAATGAAAAATAAAGTTGGTATTGTAACCGCAGCAGGTATGGCATTGGTAGAGCAAGTGCTATCGCCTTTGCAAAAGCAGGTGCGATAGTTGTCGTATCAGATATTTCTGAAGAGGCAGGATATGAAACTGTAAGACTCATTCAAAACGAAGGTGGAGAAGCACAATTTATTAAGTGTAATGTAGCCGAAGAAAAAGACGTTAAAAATTTAATTGACCAAACTGTTAAACAATTTGGTCAATTGGATTGGGCACATAATAACGCAGGCATCGGTGCTCCAACGGCCCCAGTAACAGAAATTGACACAGAACATTGGCAGCGTGTAATAGATGTTACTTTAACTGGTACATTTTTATGTTTGAAATATGAGATACCAGCTATGCTTGAATCTGGTGGAGGCGCAATTGTTAATACAGCATCTACAGGTGGGTTAGTTGGAACACCTGGTTTAACGCCTTATATTTCTGCTAAACACGGCGTTAATGGGTTAACTAAAAGTGCGGCACTAGAATTTGGCAAACAAAACATACGCATTAACTCAATTTGTCCTGGTATGACAAAAACAGCAGCTGTAGAAAATTGGAGTCAAGATGCAGAAGAACAAGCAAAAGCTTTTGAATCTGCTATTCCAATGGGCCGTATGGGCATACCGAATGAACAAGCGAATGCCGCAGTGTGGTTATGTTCTGAACAATCTTCTTTTATTACAGGGATCAACCTCCCCGTTGATGGCGGGGAAACTGCAGAATAAGATTTTATTTTTAGTTATTCCACATGAATAAATTTGTCAACGTAAGTACGTTTAAGGTTGTTAGTAATATCACAGTATCAGTTATTATCGATTAGATTGCGCTTATTATCTTGTCAGCAAATAAAAGCGACAATAGATGGTATATGCGAAAAAATAGGTTTTGATTTTTTTTAGCTTCACCAATTGATTTATCACTAAAATCTAAAAAATTTTTTGACGTTGTTTTAATCAACAATTCTTAACCTCATTAAACCAGCAAATTGTATTAATTGATTTCTAGAGATTTTACACCCCTTTAAATCATCTTTATTTACGGTGAATTTGGTTATAATAAAAAATCACAAGAAACAATGCCTTTTAATCAAGCTAAAGAACTTAGAAGTATGTATATATTTAAGAAATGTTTATTAGCTAGAATGTCTTGGCATGGCATATTATACGACTTATCTATATTTAAAATGTTTGGCATTAAAAATTTAACTAACAAACTAAAAGCAAAAGCTCCTCCTGAAACAGGAAAACGTTCACCTTATTGTGTTTTATTTCTTTAGTTCTTTATTTGCTTCTACGTATTTAATATTTTTATTAATATTATCAAAAGGTAAACTTTTGTTTAATTGCTTTGATATTTGATATCCATAATTTCCATTAACATCATTAACTATAGCAATTGGGAGTTTATTAATATTTCCCGGTATAGCTTTATATCCTGGCAAAAGATAGCTAAATCACTAAGTCATACAAAACACACATAAATATTGCTCTTTTAGCGTCTTTTGTTTTTATAAATTCTTATTTATCATAACTTATACACATTAGTGTAAATAGTAAACTATAAATTGTTGAAAAATTATTACTTTAAGAATAAGGTATTCAATGAGTTTCTATTAATAAAAAAATAGGTGGTTTTTAAATGAAAATTTCAAAGATAATTAATGCAAATATTTTAGATATGATAGATAACAAGCCTTATCTTGCTACATTATATTTAAAAGAGGGATATATTGATCAAATTATACCCCAAGATTCAATTATAAGAGATAATGAGGCACTTGATTTAGAAGAAAAATGGATTACACCAGGTTTTATTGACACTCATAGTCATCCCACAGCATATGGTACTACAAAAACAATGGTAGATTGTTCTGCAAATAAAATTTCTAATATAGATGAATTAATTCAGCAATTCAAAGTACAAAAAGAAAATTTATACAAAAAAGGTTGGGTTATGGGCTTCGGTTATAATGAAAAATCATTAGAAGAACAAAGACATCCTAATCGCTTTGATTTAGATAAAATTTCAGAAGATATTGCTATATGCGTTATGCACTATTCAGGGCATATGGCTACTGTTAATACAAAAGCTTTAGAATATATGGGGGTTAGTTTGGATGACCCAGATCCTGAGGGTGGCTACTATGAGCGTGACCAACATGGCAAAGTTAATGGTGTATTAATTGAAATTCCAGCAACTGCAAAATTACAACGTGTTTTACCTGAGGCTAAACCAGAAGATACTATCTATACAATGAATTTAGCTGTAGATGACTATGTTAAAAGTGGTATAACTAACACATCTGATTTATTAATCGGAAGTAGAGGTTATATAGATTATGAAGGCGTACTTAAATTCTTAGAATCTCCTCAAAGAATTCGTACACGTTGGATGTTAAGCCATGAATTATTAGAACAAGATAACAATTTAAAAAATATTCATGCTAACGAAATTGAAGAAAAGTTAAATAATATAAGTAATGGTATGGGACATTTAGGTGGAGTTAAATGCTTTAGCGATGGCTCTATACAATTACAAACTGCATCAATTCGTAATAAGTACTTGGATGGCAGTGAAGCGCCTGGACCACTAATGAATAACAACAAATTAATTGATATATTTAAACATTTTCAAAAATTAGGATTTAATATCGTGACGCATGCTAATGGTGATTTTGCTGCTAAGTCAGTCATTAACGCTTATAAAGCTACAGCTGATTATAAAAAAACACCTTTATTAAATCGTATTGAACATCTACAAACAGTCACACAGGATGATATTAAAGAAATGGCTGAACACAACATTGGTGGTTCTTTCTTTATCAACCATGTATATTATTTTGGAGATTTACATCGTGATGTATTTTTAGGTGAAGATAAAGCACAAAATTTAGACCCATTAAGATGGGCTGAAGATGCGCATATGACATTCACAATTCATACAGATGCACCTGTTACACCGATTTCTCCTTTAGAATCAATTCAAATTGCAGTTAATAGGATCACAAAAAACGGAAAAGTTTTAGGTGAAAATCAACGTTTAACACGTAGCGAAGCATATAAAAAAATGACTATAGACGCTGCTAAATTGAATAATACGGACGATTACGAAGGAGCTATAAAAAAAGGTAACGTAGCTGATTTTGTAATATTAAATAAAAACCCACTGGACACCAACGTAGTATTGAATGATGATTTAATTGAAATGACTATATGCAACAGTGAAGTTATATACTCTATTTAATATATATTTACTTAAGGAAAGTATGATACTTATAACATTCACAAACTATATAATACTTTAGTTGCCTTTCTCTCAGGATCAAATTAGCCCCTGAGAGAAAAGCATTATCTATATTTAAATCCCTTGTTCACGTAACGCTCGTCATCAGTAATTATATTAATGCAACATTTATGTATTAGCTACACCGATGTAATTAAATAGACGATTAGTAAAACCTACACCCCTCACTATTGCTGATAGTGAGGGGCTAGTCTATGTTATTCACTTGATAAATGTTTTATAACATCCTAATACAGTAAAACATAAATTGTTTAATTAATATAAAAATAAATTTTTATCATTTAAGCACAATACACAAATTAGAAAATATCAGATTGTTTAAGATCTTTTGGGAAGGTTTCTTCAAACTTTTCTCTTTGGTTATATAAATTATACCATGCTTCTGCAATCAAATTTGGGTCTCCTACTGTTCCAGGTTCTATCACTGTTCCTATTGAAAGATGTCTTATAAATATGTTTTTATCTTCCAGTTGAGTGTAGAGGCTTTCAGCATAATTACGTAAGCCAGCTCCTATAATTCCAGCATTTCCAGCAAAAGGTAAAGGGAATATTGTAGATACACCTGTTGTAAATAGAATTGCCCCATCCTCTTTATTTATCATATCTGGTAAAACGTCGTTAACCAACTGAATTGATGGGAATAGATAAGTTTTTAACATTTCTGATACACTATCTGGCGTAGTTTCTAATATATTTGTAAATTTATCTTCTTTGGCGTAAGGGCTAAACTCTATGACATCAATCGAACCAAACTCAATTTTAATTGTTTGGATAGATTGTTTTAATGCTTCCAAGTCTGTGATATCTGCTATATAAGTTTTTGTCTCAATGTTTAAATTACTCAGTTCTTCTTGAATAACTTTTAATTTCGCAGCATTTCGAGAAATAGTTGCTACTCTAAATCCTTCAGCACCAAATTTTTTAGCTATAGATAGTCCTAAACCAGTACCTGCTCCTACAATGACTAATGTTTTCATTTTAAGTAGCTCCTTGTCTATGATATATTAAAACAACAAAGTGTTGCTTTAAGTAAAATATACAGCTAATAAAGTGGTATAACAATCAACAAACCATGCTTAAATGTTGCTATAGCAACAAGTACTTTAAATTGTTGAGGAGATGATTCAAATGGCAGAAAAAGTAAAAAATTTGAGAGTGACACATACGAAACAATCATTGATTAACGCCTTTTTTAGTTTAGTAGATAAAAAAGATTTTGAGAAAATAACAATAGCAGATATCACAAAAGGGGCCAAAGTAAATAGAGCAACATTTTATGCGCACTTTGAAGATAAATATGACTTAATCGACTATGTTATGGAAGGTTTTGCCACAGTTTCTATTGAGAACTATATTTCGGAAAACATGATTTTTAACGAAGAAAATATAAGTCAACTCATTTTAGCAGTTCATGATTTTTATCAAGAACCTAATATTGAATGCAGAAGTAGCTATGCTGGATTAGCATTACCTCAAATGAGAGAAAAAATGCTAAACGAGTTGACTAATGTTTTAACAATAAGTTTGAAAGGTGTTTATGAAGATAATGAAAAAGAAATATTTGTGCCTATTTTTGCACAAATGGTTCATGAAGCCGCATTACAGTTAGCTGATAGCAATGACACGATAGAGAAAGAAGCATTAGCTAAGAAAATTGCATTATTTATAGTTGGAAGAGCTTAATTTTTTAATTATAGAAAATATATTATTTTAGTAACCTATATACAGTTGGTCTAATTACTCCAGTTTGTTTAGCAATTTCTTCTACTGTAAATTTTGTTTTTCCCATAGTAAATTATTTTCTTCTACCTTATGATCACGTAATAAATGCGATCGTCTATAGACATAAATAGCTAAAGAACCTCTTAATTTATAGTTAAGAGGTTCTTTGTCAAAAATGAAAAATATTATATTGTTGATTAAATTAATTTATAGGTACAAAAATAGGTTGTTTTATTTTCAATCATCTATTTTCAAAAGTATATTCTTAAACATTTAATTATAGATGTTAATATTGTATTTAACGAGGTTTTAGTTCATCACCTATCATCCATTTATGATTTTTAACCATCTTATTATTTTTTGTCGATTTATAATCTAACATGTAGACAGTTGTGTTTTTTACATCATCTATTTTAGCTTGTGCACCTTTCATACCATCCATATGATCAGCTTCTAATTTAACTGTAGCGCCTTTTTCGAACCCTTTTTCAGGAGCATCTTTAATTTCTTCATTTACGACCCATTTATGATTATTTATTTTTTCATCCCCATTTGTAGGTTTATAACTGACAACATAAGCATGCGTTTTGTAGGCACCTTTAACTGTAGCTTCTGCGCTTTTCATGCCTGGCATATGAGCTGTTGTTATAGTCACTTTATCTCCTGGTTTAAACTTCCCTTTCTTAGTTGATGTCATATCCTCTAGAGCTTTACTTTCACTATTGTGATTCATGTGGTTTTCATGTTTTTGGTCTTTAGATTCTTCATTTTGTTCCTTGCTATTTGAGCAAGCAGATAATACTAAAATTGATGCTAATATAAGAAAAGTCGCTTTTTTAATCATGATAAAAACTCCTATCTACTATTTTAATTTCAGCGTGAAGGCGTTAATTGCAACGATAACTGTACTTAGTGACATTAACACTGCTCCTACAGCTGGAGAGAGAATTAAACCTATAAAAGCCAAAATACCAGCGGCTAAGGGAACAGCTATTATATTATATCCTGCACCCCACCATAAATTTTGAATCATCTTTCTCATGGTGTTTTTTGAAAGCGTCAAGAAATGGATAATGTCAGATGGATTACTTTTAACAAGAATAATATCACCTGACTCAACGGCAACATCTGTACCTGTACCAATTGCTATACCAATGTCAGCTCTTATAAGACTAGGAGCATCATTGATACCATCACCAACCATCATTACTTTCTTACCATTACTTTGATAATCTTTAATGATACTCTCTTTATCTTCTGGCATTAATTGTGCTTGTACATCATTGATACCTAATTCTTTGGCAACAACATGCGCTACTTCTTTATTATCGCCTGTTAGCATGACTGGTGTGATATTTCTGGATAATAAATCAGCTACCATCTGTTTAGAACTTACTTTAATTTTATCTCCTTGTGCGATGATACCAATAACTAGTTGTTCGTCAATTAAATAACTAATAGAATTACCTCGTTGAGCTAATGTTGTAAACAAGTCTTTGTCATAATCAAATTCATATTTATCAAGATAAGAAACATTTGTAATTTTGTACTTTTTATTATCAACTATGCCTTCTAACCCTACACCTGAAATATTATTCACATCCTGAGGTTCAACGTATGAAATGTTTTTCTCTGTCGCAAAATCTACAATACCTATTGCTAACGGGTGGTTAGATTGGCTTTCTAACGATGCAAACAGACTTATTACTGCATCATCACTCAAGTCAGCTTGCAAACTTTCAAAATGATTAACTGAAAAATTTCCTTCTGTAAGTGTGCCAGTTTTATCCATCATTACATAGTCTATATATTGTGCTAGTTCTATAGCCTCTCTATTTTTAATGATTAAGCCATTATGGGCAGCTATCGAAGTAGAACGAGCAGTTACTAAAGGTATTGCCAAGCCTAATGCGTGGGGACAAGCAATTACTAATACAGTTACTAGGCGTTCTAATGCGAAATCAATATTATTTTGAATAAACATCCACACGATAAATGCAATCAGACCAATACTTACCGCAAAATAGAACAAATAACCAGCGACTTTATCTGATAATAACTCAGCTTTTGATTTATCATTTTGCGCTTGATTAACAAGCTCCATCACTTGGGAAAGGTAACCATCTTCACCTACAGCTGTAACCTCAACCTGTATAGTTCCTGATCCATTAATAGAACCCCCAATAACATAGTCATTGTGGGTTTTTTGTATTTTTTTAGATTCCCCTGTGACTAATGATTCATCTACAAATGTTTGACCTTGAACGATAATTCCATCTGAAGGAAAACTTTCTCCGGCTCTCACTTCAACGATATCCCCAATAACGATGTCTGATATTTTAATTTCTACACGTTGATCATTATCCGTTACTTTAAAAGCACTATTAGGTAAAAGCTCTGCCATTTTCTTCAATGTATCTCCAGCATTTCCCACCGCATTCATTTCAACCCAATGACCTAATAACATAATTAAAATTAATGTAGCTAATTCCCAGAAAAAGTCCATCGTATGATCTGGTGTACTACTAATGTTATTCATATAAAAAGCGTACAAGCTATAAATATAAGCTACTGAAATTCCTAAAGCAACTAGTGTCATCATTCCTGGTTTTTTAACTTTAAGTTCATCTTTACCGCCAATTAAGAATGGTTTACCGCCATAAAGGAATAAAATTGTAGCAAGTATTAACACTACCCATTCAGAGCCTGAAAATGTGAATTGAAATGGTAATTTAACTCCCATCATTGGTGATAAAACAATGATAGGTATCGCAAAAATTAATGAGACAAAAAATTTAACTTTAAACTCACCATGATGGTGATGTTCGTGATCACTATGATGGTCATGGTTGTCATAGTGATCATGATGTTCATGGTTTGACAAATTAAAACCTCCTTAACTCCATACTTTTAATTATCATAACATTATATACCCTTATAGGGTATAATTAAAGCATTATACATACAAACAATTTCATCTATTCCCCAATCATTTAATATTCACTTTTTATTAACATAATTGATGATTAATAGAAAAATATACATATTAAAGTAATGCTCTTAAATCTTTCATAATTATATTTTTTAATAAAAATTGTTATTAAACCCATAATACTTAGTTTAAAAATCTTGAATATTTCGAGAGGAAGAAATTTATTCCCTTATGTTAACGAATTTGATAATTTTCATAGAAAAACACTTCCGAATAAACTCATTCTAAAGATGAATTCAACGAAAGTGTCTTTATTTTACATTCTATGTTTGAGATTATTTTAGTAAATAAAGAATGTCTTTAATGTTTTATTCTTTTTTATTTAATTCTTCTAATAATAGCGGTAATTCTGTTATATCTTGTAATACATAATCTGCCCCATTAGCTATAAATTTTTGTTTTGTTTCTTCTATAATTTTATTTTTTTCCTCTTTATTCAAATCATCCCACTCATTTTCTCTTAATCCAACAACTGAGCTGCCTTTAATAATACCCACTGCTGTAACACCACTATTAACTGCTTCTTTGATATCGGATACAGTATCTCCTACTTTTATTACTTCATGAACCGATTGTAATTTGAGTTGGCGCATATTTTCAAAAATCATATATGGATAGGGTCTACCATACCCCCCCACATCATCAGCTGTTACAATATGGTCAGGTGCATATCCCTTTTCTTTCGCAGCTGAACTCACTATTTTCATCATTTCTCTTGTATATCCTGTTGTAGAACCAATAACATATCCTTTTTCTCGAAGATCGTCTATGACTTCCGTCACATTAATTATTGGATCAGTAAATGATTTTAAATTCTTCATTAATAACTTTTCAAATTGATTATATAAATGATCTATGTCTTGTTCGCTATGTACTTTGCCGTATTGCATTTGCCACAATTGTTGTATTCTTGGCATTTCTAACATAGTTTGAATATGATCTCTTTTTAACATACCCATGGGTTCACGTGCTTCTTCTATTTTTACAGTAATACCAGCTTCTTTGAAGATATCTATGAATACATTTACAGGCGCAAAGCACCCAAAGTCAACTGTAGTACCAGCCCAATCGAATATAATTCCTTTGATTTTAGTCATATTTATTCCCCTCTCATTATTCGATATTGTTTTATTAATTTAATCATTAATTCAAAGTCATTTCGATGTAAATCGCCAATATTACCAATTCTAAATGAAGGTGTCTCCATTAATTTACCAGGATATAATACAAAATCCCTCTGTTTCATATATTCATAAAAAGCTTTAAACTCAAACGATTCATTAGGATATAAAAATGTAGTAATAATTGGTGATTGTACTGTACTTTTAACATAAGGTTCAAATCCAATTTTCTTCATTTCATTGATAATATACGTATTATTACTTTGGTATCGTTGATATCGTTGTTCTACACCGCCTTCTTCTTCTAATTCTATAATGGCTTGTCTGAAAGCTCCAACTGCGTGTGTGGGTGAAGTAAAACGCCATTTTCCATCTATATCCATATTTTTCCATTGATCATAAAGGTCTAGGGAGACACTCGATGCGTTCCCTTCACATAGTTCTAATGATGTTCGTTTGGCGATAACAAATCCAAATCCTGGCACACCTTGAATACATTTATTAGCACTACTAATTAAATAGTCAATATCTAATGCTTGTATATTGATTGGGACACCGCCAAAACTACTCATTGCATCTACTATTACTTGCAAGTTGTTTTGAGTAGCCATTTCGCATATTTCTTCGATTGGATTTAAAATACCTGTCGTTGTTTCACAATGAACAAATGCGATATGCGTAATTGAGGTGTCACTATCTATTATTTCCTTCAGTTCATTGATATTTGGTATTTCATTATATCCTAAATAGACTGGAGTAACGCTTTTTTTCATTACTTGCGCCATCTTAACCATTCTTTCACCATACGCACCATTGCTAATAATAAGTATATGATCATCATCGGATAATGCTGTCTGTAGTACACTCTCTACTACAAAACTGCCGCTCCCTTGTTGTAACACTGTCGTATACTTACTCGGATCTGTCATTCCTATTGTTAACAATTTTTGACGTATTAACTGTGTTAGACTTTTATAGTCAACGTCCCAAGTACATCGATCTTCTAGCATTTGCGCTTTTACTGTTTCCGTTGTTGTCAATGGTCCTGGTGTTAAAAGTTTATATTGTGACATAATAAACGCCTCCTTAGTTATTTTCTACTCGTTTTTTAGCATCATTAAAAATATCTTGATGTTTTTCTAATAATTCTACCGTTAAGCGTTCATCCCATTTTTTAGGATGTTTAGGCTTCTGTGCTCTCTCTACTTCTTCCCCTTGGTATAAAGGCACTGGATATGTTTTCAGTAAATCTTCACGGCCATGTTGTTGAATTGTTTGAACCATTTCCTGTGCTTTCTGTTGTTTCTTACCGCCCTTATTCACTACAGCTGCAGCTTCCACTAGTGAATAATTACCTTCTTTAGGGTCAATAAAATGTATCGGATTTCCATTCTGTTCAGATTTAACGGCTTGGGCCCTTAATCCAATACCAACAGCTACTTCCCCAGACTCTACTTTTTTAAGTGGCCCAGAACCTGAACTTTCTAAATGAGGTCCTGTATTATCAATTAATTTTTCTAAAATTTTGCTACCTTCGTCATTACCGTATTGTCCTAAAATGCTTTGAATGACTAACCACCCGGTTGAGGATTCCATAATATTTGGCATTGCAATTTGATTTTTGTATTCAGGTTGGGTCAAATCTTTTACTGTTTTAGGAATAGGTAAGCCTTGCTTTTCTAACGCTTTAGTATTCACAAATAAGGAACCCATATTTCCTAATAATGGAGTTATATAATTAGGAAAGGAATCAATAGCCTTTTTCTGTTTTTCTGCTTCCATTGAGGCAAACATATTATTTTTATCTTGTGCACTTTCTAAGTAATAAGTAGATTGTGTAACAACATCTGCTTCAATATTTTTACCTTCTGCAATCATTTTCCCTCCTAATTCAGCAGTAGAATGTGGCTGAATAATATATTCTCCTTTAAAGCCATGTTGGTCTAAAGTTTTTTCCATAACAGTAATAGCTTCTTCATCAGAATTCGTTGCAATGACGACTTTATCGGTAGATGAGCCAAGACCAAAATACGAAAAATATAACAGTATTAGGCATAGTAATACACCAACAAACAGTTTCCATTTCATTTAGCTCTCCCCTTTTCTACTTTGTGACTTTAGCCACCAACTCGTTAACAGTCGCGCAATAACATTAGTAAGAAAAATCAAAATTGAAAGGATAAAGATATCTACAAAGCGATTAAAGTGTTGTAGCTGATTAATTTGTGTAGATACGATTTGTGTCGATGTCGACACTAAAAAGATCACACCACTAATAGTTACCATTGCATTGATAAAATAATAATTAACCATTTCTACGATAGTTGTTTTCATGTTAGGAATAATAATTTTGAATACTGTCTCCATCCAAGTATCTCGCATTAATGTACTTGTTGTATCCCACGAGGGATCTAGCTTATCTAACGCAGACTTAGCCATTAAGAATGGTGTCGTATAGTAATGCACTACAATGCTCAAAATAATGATAAGAAATGTGCCTTTAATGCTACTATTTTGGAAAAACAATAAATATGAAAGACCTAAAATCATTCCTGGAACGGTATTCGTAACCATCGACATCATTTTCAACACTTGTTTCCCATATAATTGAGTACGCACAGTAATGAGCGCACTAAAGAAACTAATAATAGTCCCAAAGACTGCTGTTGCTACAGCTACAAATAATGCTTGAATATAAATATGAATCAAAATATCATCTTGAAATAATTTAATTACATGCATCAATGTAAAGTTCAATTGATACGGATAACGTTCTGTAAAAGGTACGATAAACATAACCATGAATATTAATAAAATAACAGTGCTCAGTATAAAATTCGCACCATTCATAATATTGTCATGAATAGGTCGTTTTTTGACACTAGTATGGTTATCTCCTTGTTGTCTCACATTCCATTTTTCTATCACTGACAAGAATATAAAGCCGGAGACTGCTGGAATAAGCATTAGTACCGCAATTACTGCACCTTCTGCAAATTTAGGTATAGATCCTAAAATCATTTGATACAATGAGGTTGCTATAACGTTATAATCCGCACCTATCGATGCTGGAATCCCAAAATCAGTAAAACTTAATATAAATGACAATACAAAAGCATTTGCAATCGGAATTAATAATGGTCTTAATAATGTATGATAGAAACGTCTCCACCTATTATCTTTCATAATTAGTGAAATGTAATAAAATCTATGGTCTACATAATTAAATGCATTTGAGATAATGAAATAGGCTGCTGGTAATGTATAGATTACATAACCAATAAAAAGACCATTTTTACCATAAATCGTAAATGGTGCATCACCTAATATACGAGCTAATATCCCCTCATTACCAAATAGATACATAAGTATAAAACCATATGTAATTGTCGGTACAAGCATTGGTAACAACACCATTGTTTTATTATATGTTTTAACCCAACTCGCTCCGTGTGTCATATGAATTGTATAAGCTGCAAAAAAAGCTAATATAGTTGTCACAGTAGCCGCTAACAACGATATTTTGATACTATTAAATAATGAAGTCACTATAGTTTTGTTATTTAAAATATCATCATAATAATGTAAGCTAAGTTGACCATCACTGATAATTGAACGTCCTAATAAGAAAATAATAGGTATAACAAGAAATATAAGAAAAAATAAAATAATAAGTGTAAATAATATACGCTGACTATAAATTTTAGGCACCATAGGATGCTCCAAATAGTTGATAAATATGATTTCTTTTCACTTTAAGCTGGTCTAAAATAAATTGTTCGACAAATTTATTTTTCGGTTCATTAATAATATTATCTGGCGTACCAAATTGTGCTACCTTTCCATTTTCTATTACAACCACCTTATCAGCCATAGTTAAGGCTTCCTCTGGGTCATGGGTTACAATGATTGTCGTTAAATTTAGTGTTTTTGCTATTTTTTGAATCATATCTTTAATAGATTCTTTAATTACACCATCTAATGCGCTCAACGGCTCATCCATCAATAAAATTTTAGGTTCCATAGCAATCGTTCTTGCAATAGATACACGTTGCTTTTGCCCTCCTGACAATTCATGTATCTTTTTATATAAATGTGGTCTAAGCTCGAGCAATTCTATTAAATCAGTCACCTTTTTATCATATGGATTTTTCTTCAAATTTTTTAAACCGTAAATTATATTTTCGTAAGCATTTAAATGTGGAAACAAGCAATAATCTTGAAATACAATATTAAAATCACGTTTGTGCATTGGCTTATTTTGAATAACTTCATTATTATAAATAATTTCTCCAGCACTTACTTCTGTCAAACCTAAAATCATATTTAATAACGTTGTTTTGCCACAACCACTCGGGCCAAGTAAACTAACAATTTCTCCATTGTTGATAGCTAAGTTAATATCATTTAGAACTTCATTATTTTTATATTTTTTTGAAACATTTTTTAATTCTAACAATGTAGCACCTCCAATTTGCTATACTAAAAGTATACAAATTGTTTATTAACCTCATGTTAAACAAATGTAAAAAATGATTAAGTGTTGACTAATTAATTACCAACTGTTTAATATATTACTATATAATTTAGGAGGATTCCACTATGTTACCTACTGAAAGAAGACGTAAAATAATTAAAGTACTTGAAGAAAACGATTTTATGAAATTGAAATCGTTACAAGAAAATTTAGATATTTCTATGGAAACATTAAGAAGAGATGTTCAAAAATTAGCTAAAGAAGATTTGATTACTAAAGAATATGGAGGCATCCGTATCAAAAAAGAGCAAAATGGGGAATCAATGATTGAACAACGCTTATCTTTAAACTTAGCTAAGAAAGAAGAGATTGCTAAAAAAGCAACCAATGAAATTAAAAATGGAGATTGTATCTTTTTAGATAGTGGCTCTACTACTTTACAAATTGCTAAAAACTTAACTTATCATGAGAACCTAACTATCATTACTAATTCTATCCCGGTCATGTTACAAACATTAAACCAAGGTCACACAGTAATTAGCATAGGAGGAAAAGTGCGTAAATCAGAACAATCTATTACAAGTTTTGATTTTTTATTTAATTTTGATCGGTTAAATATTGAAAAATCATTTATTTGTTGTAGTGGTTTTTCCTCAAATAATGGCATTACTGATTACAGTTTAGAAGAAGTTGAAACACGTCGCAGAATATTACAAATGTCTAAAATTAATTACCTTACAGCAGACAGTAGTAAATTAAATAAAACTGTGACTATAAAAATATGTGATTTTAACGAACTTGATGTATTAATCTGCGATAACGAATTAAATGAAAGTGATAAAGAGAAATTAATTAATGAAATATGTATCATTTAACTTTAAAATATAGATTGTCATTACTTTCTAAAAATTTTTATTAACCGTTCCCACTAGTATTAGTAAATTAGATAAAGATAATTATCAAAAAATGAAGCTAAAAATAGCCTAATAATTAACGATTTTCTTACTCGTTTCATAAACAAACTTTTGTATTTGGGAAGTTATTTTTAACATCATTTATCTTATGTTACTTTATCTATTGGTTTGATGATGATAAATAATAAATATAATAAATTAATAGGAGAGAACAGAAATTATACTGTTCTCTCCTACTTGCTAATATTTATAGTTTGTATACTAATAAAGTAATTAAGTCCCATTACATAAATTTAGATGAATTTTATTGTTACTGAAAATTCATCGTAATCTTCATCTCCATTAAAAATAGTGAAGCAATTTTATTTCATCATACATTTACATAGAAATAATACCTAAATTTAAAAATAACTCATTATTGTCATAATTATTTAAATAATGCTGGGAATGCTTGATAGCCTTCTCTCATGTTAACAATATTTGTAAATCCTCTGTATTCTAAGACCCCCACAGCGATAGAATTTCTAACTCCAGATAGACAATTTATTTATATTTTGTCCCTTTCATCAAAGGGACGATTGCGTTTAATAATTTACCGTTAAAATGGGGGTTTTAAAAAGCTGAGCAAAATTTGCTCAGCTTAATTTTTATTAAGTATATTATCAACAGCTTGTGCAACTTGTTTTGGTGATTGTGGATTTTGTCCGGTAACCAGTCTATTGTCAACTTTAACATAGGGAATAAATGGCACTTTGGCTTTACTGTAAAACGCTTCACGTTTTTTTATTTCATTCTCTAACATAAATGGTACGATTTTTTTACGATTAGCTAAAATTTCTTCAGTATTAGAAAAACCAGTTATTTCTTTATTATCAATAAAGTACCTGCCATTTTCATCTTTTACATTCAGTAACTCAGCTATACCATGGCACACTGCAGCAACAATACCTCCATGATTATAAACTTCATTTATTGCATGTTGTATGGCTTCATTATTAGGGAAATCAAACATTACCCCATGCCCGCCAGTAAAGTAAATCACATCATATTCGGAAGGTTTTGCTTCATTTATAGATTGAGAATTACTTAACACACCCATAAATGATTCATTGTTGTAATACTTTTTAGTCATACTATCTAACATAAATGGTTTTAAGCTAACCGGGTCAATTGGTGTACTCCCCCCGTTAATATTAAATAAATCAATTTGATAATTTTTAGAGTTAAAATGATCATAGAAATGAACAAGTTCTCCAAGCCATAGTCCTATCGCTTTACTGCTGCCTTCAAAATAATCGGTACTTGTATTAACTATCATAATTTTTTTCATTACTTTAATCTCCTTTTAAAATATTTCTAATACCTTCTTCATATGTTGTAACTTTAAAGTCAGGAAAGTTTTCTTTAAATTTGTTAGATTTAAAGACATTGTCATACTTATATCTTGGTAACAACTCTGTAAGTTCTTTAACTTGTTGGTTAAATAAACTACCTATTTTAAATAGCCACATCGGTACAATCGTATAATTAATTTTTCTACCTAATATCTTTTCTGCTTTACTCATTATTTCTTTATAAGTGATACTGTCATCGGTCGGTAAATGCCAAGTTTCACCATATGCATCAGGCGTATTACCTAATAGTACTAAAGCGCGACTTGCATCCGGAGTCCAAATAAGCGTCCGTAATACAGCGTCATTTACAGGAACAAATGCTCGTTTATCATTTTTCACTCGATTAAATACTAAAGAATTCGTTATACTTTGAGTCAATCCAGGCCCATAAAATTCTGGTGCTCGGCCAATAACTGCATCAATAGATTTGTCTTTCATAGCTGACAACAAAATTTCAGCCATATTAGCACGAACTTGTGATTTTCTACCTACTGGAACAAACGGACTATTTTCTACTTGAACGTCAGCGTTTTTCTCATACATATATGTATTATCAAAAAATGCTAACTTAGTATTTGTTTCTTGGCATGCTTTAACTACATTTTCCATAATTATAGGAAATTTATTTTCCCACATTTCTGAATTAGCAGGTAGACCCACAGCAAAATATACAATTTCGCTTCCTTTAACGGCTTTATAAGTATCCTCGTAGTTCATTAAATCTGCTGCTACTAATTCATCAGTATCATGAATTTTTTTAGGCTTTCTGCCAACTAATCGAATATCTTTAGTATAGTTATTATAAATTTCCTTTGCTATTTCTTGTCCAATTTGTCCATTACTTCCTAATACTGTTTGCATGTTGACAACTCCTTTTGAATTTTAAAAAAGTGAATCAATTCCTTTCATTGATCCACTTTATATAACATCAATTTATATATGATAAATTAACGATTTTATTATTGATTATTCTTTTTATTAATCCATTTTGTCGATACGTCCATAGCAGCGCGTGTCGCATTTGTTTGATCCATAGAATTTACCATAACAAAATCATGAATAATACCTTGAAATCTCATTTGTGTTACCTCTACGCCAGCTTCTCTTAGTTTGTTCGCATACGCTTCACCTTCATCACGTAATACATCAGCTTCAGCATTTAAAATCATGGCACTCGGTAACTCTTTTAAATCTTCTATTGATGCTCGAAGAGGAGAAGCTGTTATTTCTGCTCTTTCCTTAGGATCTGTCGTATATTGATCCCAAAACCACTTCATGCCTTCTTTAGCTAAAAAATAGTTTTCAGCAAATTGATTATATGACTCAGTATCAAACTCAGCATTTGTTACTGGATAGTATAGTAATTGTTGGTTGATTGGTAAGCCTTGGCGTTGTTCGGTCATTATTGTCATAACCGTAGCCATATTACCGCCCACTGAGTCCCCTGCAACTGTAAGCTTATTGATATCTAGTTTTTTCTCATCAGCAACTTCTTTTAATTGTTGTAAAACATCGTAATTTTGTTCAATTGCTGTTGGATACTTCGCTTCGGGTGAAAGTGTATATTCTGGAAAAACAACGACCGAATTCGTTCTTACGGCTAACTCTCTAACTAATTTATCATGTGTTTTAGTACTACCGAATACCCAACCAGCGCCGTGTATATAAAAAATGACAGGCAGTGTATCTTTATTTCCTTCTGGACGTATAAAACGCACTGGCACATCTCCATATTTTTCAGTTGTAAATGTTGTATCTTCAATATCTACATTGTATTTTTCGACTGAGGATGATTGCACTTCTTCTAGTAAAGCTCTACCATCTTTAGGCTCTAATTCATAAATACGAGGATGTGGTTTATTAGCTTCACTAAATTCTTGAGCAGCTTGTTCCAAAACGACTTTATTGACCATAATTAACAATCTGCTTCAACATTAAAATTTTTACTCTATATAAGAATAATATTATTACACTATCCTTATGTTCAGACATATAAACGTAAGGGTAAAAATTTTTATACGGTTTCTTTGTTTTTATATTCTCCTCAGAGGAAGTTGTAAGTTCTTTTAGCCAAAGTAATGTGTCTCCTAAGTCAGAACTATAATACCATTTTAACCCTCCTTGTTTAAGCGCTAACAAAAACTACTATATATATTAAGTAAATATTCTTGAGTTTATATTTTTAAAGCTAACTTCTTCTAAGAAGCATCTATAAAGACATTCTACAATTCATTACTCTATCATTTTATAACTTAAATTTATATGGTATTATTTTTATATAATAAATATTTCATAAAACGAGGAGGCTAATATGAAAGCATATCTATTGTTGTTAGGTGCAGATCAGTTTCTTAGAGAACGCTCTTATGCAGGGGGTAAAGCAATCGGAGATTTTCAAATTTGGACAGCTATTAAAAATGCGAAATATCAATATAATTCATATTTTGATTATTGTATAAATGCCAATCCTTTAAGCTATGAAGAATTAAAAAGTGAAATAGCTTATCATAAATCTCAAGGTTACGAACCAAAAGCTATCGTTCCTTTAAATGATTGGACGCTAAAAGTAGCCAACAGACTAAATCAAGACTACGGTTTGCCTTACCTTGATGAACAAGTTATCGATGCGTGTAGAAATAAACACATCATGAAATCCATATTTGATCAAGTTAATATTCCCACACCAAAGTCTATGTATTTTGATAATGCTTCACAATTAAAACAGCTCATGAATGAATTTAATTTTCCAGTCATTATAAAGCCAGTTGATTTTGGAGGTAGTGGCGGTGTTTATTTAGCTAATAATAAACAAGAATGTATGGATGCCTATACTAAATCGAAACAAACGATGGAGATTTATGCAGACGACTTTCAAGTATCTAAGAGTGAATTCCTAATCGAAGCATTTATTGATAGTGATGACGAAGTTTCAGTTGAAGTATTGTGCGGCCACAATTTCTATGAAGTCATTACCGTTACAGAGAAATATTTATCACCTAGACCGTGGTTTACTGAAATGGGTCATTTAGTTCCCAGTTTCAGGTATAAGGATACAAATATTAAAGACCTTGCAATACAAGCCTGTAAATCTTTAGGTATTACGCTTGGCATCGCTCATGTTGAAATAAAAATAAAAGACAACAACCTCTATGTCATAGAAGCTGCAGCTAGACCTGGTGGCGATGCTATTATGGATTTAGTCGAATCTTCTTATGACATTAACCCCTACAAACTTCATATATCTATGTATATCAATAATGAAGTAAAGCCTACATATGCATTTACGCCCAAAAAAGCATCTGCCATAGCGTTTATGAAAGCACAAAAAGGTAAGATAATGCACATTCATTATCCAGATGTATCAAAAGATACCGAAATCAAAAAAATAAATGTCTTTAAAAATATTGGGGATACCGTAACTGATCCTGAAAATTGGAGTAATCGTGAGGGGCTTATTCAGTTTAACTGGCCTGAGTTACCAACTACAAAAACATACAAACATATTAACAGAGCCAATGCATTAGCAAATAAGATTTTTGATTGCAGTGATGCTCACAATGACTAACTATTTAACCATTACTGCGCTATACCGATTTATTTGCGGTGGTTTAATCCTCATTATAAATTGGGAACTAGCAAACCCTGAATCTACCAGTGAATTAGCAATTGCTACAATTCTTTCATTTGTTCCAGCAATATTCACTCCATTCCTAATAAGGTTATTCTTTAAAAATTATTCAGGTGCTGCCCTTACAAAATTATCTTTCATAATTCTATTTTATATAGTCATTGTCATAACGGTATGCTATCAAAATGCACTGCAATTAATTATTCTAAACTTTACTTTATGGGTTATATTTTTTCTGTTGGAAACAAGTTTAGAATTTTGGTTTTCACAATTAGTTGAAAAGAAAAGTGAACGATTTATTAACCAATATATTTCACTTTCAATGACAATAAATCAAGTTGCTTTAATGATCGGTCCTTTATTTGTTTCAGTCATCATTACATTTATTGCTCTGCGTTGGATATTTTTAATGTATGCCTTGACCTATCTACTTCTTTACTTTGCCATTAGGAAACAACATAAGGATAATCAACTTCTTTCTAAAGATGAGGAAGTTCATACTAAAGAATCTGTAAAATTTATACATTATTTCATAAGTATGCTTATGTGGCCAATATTAGGAACTATCAACTTCATGTTACCTACTTTTACAACCTTTAAAAGTGGAGAAGTTCATGAAGTCGCACTATTAGACTGTGCTTTAGGTCTAGGAATGGCTTTGATTGGGATGATACTCAGTAAATTTCTATCTCATAATTGGTTACACTTATTTTTTATAGTAAGTATTTCTATCACTGTCTTGTGGTATTGGGCTGCAGACGCGCTTGTACTTAAATTGCTATTAATGTTATTGTTCGGTTTCATTTTTGGTGGTGCAAGAATTATTTTCAGGAAAATCGTTGTTACAACATATTCGAGTCATACTGTAAAACACATTTATTCCCTGGGAAATGCTTTAGGTCTCCCAGCCCTTGCACTCTGTATTTATCTAAGTATATTAAATTTAAACTTTGTTTGGTTCCCATCATTTATTTTATTAATTGTACTGATGCTTTTATTGAAAATTGATATTTCAGAACATAAATATCTTTGACTAAATCAAAAATACTCCTATAATATGCGGTTATCTACAATATAAATCCTTCATATTGATGAAGGGCTGTTTTAAGCTATTTGAATAAATCAATTGATTTCATTAACTGATGAAAATCTTCAATTTTATGCATTTTATTCAACTTATACCGGTATTCCAATGTATATGATTCAAATACGTTTACCTTTTTCAAAACTTCCTTAGCAAATTCTATTGGCGCAATACCTGACGCAGTAATTAAATTTTTATCAGACACAGCCGACCTCATTTCAAAATATTTTTCACCCTTATAATTAGGACATATCATTTTAGTATATTCTAAATTATTACTCGTGTGTTTCCTAGTATCTAAATAGCCACTACTAGCTAAAGCATCCACTGCACCACAAATTGCAGCAATAACAACGCCTTCTTCTAATGCACTTCCAACCTTTTCTATGATTGGCTGATGTACTTGGTCATTCCAGTTCGTTCCTCCAGGTAAAATTAAAAGGTTATTACGCTTTAACTTGCACTCATTTTGAGTCATATCTGGCGTTATATGTAATTCACTCATCGTTTTTACTTTTTCTTATTAGCACCTACAGTAACTACGTTTAATGTGTCTATACTTAGTTTGTTTATCTACTTCATTAATAAATGAATCTTTTCCGACTTGATCCCTACCATTAATGATTAAGATTTTGGTAAACGATTATTTGTAGGTAATTGAATTACATTGTTTGTAGCCATATAAATATCCTCCGATTAGTTAAGTAGTAATTTCTATATATTTATATCTACAAAAATGAATATGTAAGTGATAAGGAGAGTATTTTTAAAGAAGTTGCTTGAAATATAATTTTTAAAAAAAGAATGTAGATTTTACTTTTTGTTTAATTTATGTAAGTATGATAAAGAAAGAATATATATATAAAGGAGAGTTCAAATGAAGGATTGGAAAAACTATCAGACGGCTTTATTCATAATAAGTGTAATCTTTTTTCTAGGATTCTTATTAGATTTCATTGATGTATTTTCATTCGGAGAAACTTTTAGATTAGTATTTTTATTCATATTTACTCTTTCAACGTCAATATATCTTTTTGAACGTGAAAAGATTGCTTCAATTTTATTTATCCTTAGTTCAATTTTAATATTATTAGGAATAATTTTTTAAATTAAAAAGAGGGGTATTATCCCCTCTTTTGTGTTTATATTAATAAGGTTTTGCCCATGTGATTTTGTATACCCATTTCTTAACTGGTTTTTGATAAGGATTTTCTCTAACTAATCTTTTAGTAGCTGTGCCACCAACAGTTACACCATTATGTTTAGAAGATGTTATAACTCCAGAAATTACACTAAATGCGCCACCTGAAACAGTAGCAACTGTTCCACCACTTAATAATCCACTAACAATTGTTATAACTCCACCAATTGTTGCTGCACCACCTGCGAGTTGGTTTTTAGATATTTTTTGAGACCACTGTTTAGTTGCTTCTCTTTGAATACCATCTTTACTTATTCCAAATTCCTCTTTAACTTGTTGAGGGTTTTGGCCAAGTTCTTCAAGTTGTTTATCAGATAAGTTAGCTGGATTAATGCTTACAGGTCCTTCTGCATTTTTAAAATCTTCATATGTAGTAACTTCTTTAATGTTTTCTTGGTCGTTATTTTGAAGACTTTCTGCTGTTGGTTTTTCAGCACTTTGTTCTGCGGCATAAATTGCTGGACTTGCCACCATTAGTAAAGATGCTACTGACATACTACCTAAAATTGACTTAGAAACGAATTTCTTCATAATTAAAAGACACTCCTTAGAAAATATTTTTTGCACAACTTTATTAATATCATATTATGTTGTCATATTATTAATTATTTCCTAAGTGTCTGATTTTAGTACGTAAGTGTCTTATGAATTTATAATAAAATAAGACTTTCATTCTAGATATTTAGAACAAATTCTCAAGAACTAGTTAAAAGACATCTTGAAGCATCGTATATATTTTATGTCCATTTGGCAAATGATAATGATTAATTATTTAGATAAATATAACTGGCACAATAATCATCGCATATGTAATCGTTATTTCTAAAAATTCAGGTTTATCTATAGTTTTCCTATATAGCATTGCTTGTTTCCAATAAATAGGGTATGCGTTAAATCATTAATTTAATGAATCACATACTAATGGAAAGTGGCTGATAGTCAAAACTGAATTCAAACCTAAGAGGGACAAAAAGTATATTTACGTGACATATACAATTTTGGGTCAAAACTTATAATTTTTACTAATGTCATTAACAAGGGAATCTTATCAAAAAAACGCATCACTTGTGATACGCTTCTGCGTATCGGTTAATGATGCGGTTTTTTATTTTGTTTTATCGTCAACCTTAAACTGTAAAATAACTTTTGAATTAAATGCAGTATAAATTAATTTAGAAACTTTTTTCATAAAAACCCTCCTCATATTTGTCTTACAGTCCACATTATTACATTAATGTTACAATGCCACAAAATAATTATATAAAAATATAAATTTTTTACTTCTTTTTACATTCATACACGCAATTTAACTTTTCATTTTCTTAGTTTAGAGACTTATCACTATAGTCAAATTACAAAGTAAGTGTTTGATATACATTGATTTTAAGTGTAAATATAAAAAAATCGCCTGGAACAAAATGTATGTTCCAGACGTTGCTATGATAAGTCTTATAATAGTTTCGCGAATGCGAAAACGACAAATTGTAATGGCTCATCCACTTAGAAAGATTGAAAATAGCTTTTTGTATCATTCACTCTGCCTCTCATGTAAGGATCTATAGATAAATAAATGGATTCTACTTGAACTTCACCTACTTGAGGTTCTCATACTTCTATTGTTTCAAATCTAAATACATCAGTCTTGAGGGATAGCTTGTGATCGTTTTGCAAGTACAACTTGTTGATTATTCCTTCAGATATTTAGTCGTTGCGTCTGATAATGACAAATCACCATTGATGATTTGGAATTCGTGACCTTGTAATACTTCATCAGTTAATACAGAAACAAGCACTTCTGCTACATCTTCTCTTGTAATATACGGATTTTGTACATTTTCAAATTGTGCACTCATATTGAATTGTTGCGTTTCATGTTCGTTTGTTAAAGCGCCCGGATGCACGATGGTATATTTTAAATTTGCATGTCTTAAGTAGTCATCCGCATAATGTTTAGCAATAGTGTATGGTTTCAAGTCGCCTGACGCATCAAACGCTTCTCGACGTGAGTCGTACGTTGATACCATAATAAAGTGTTGATGACCGACGTGTTCACTTGCTTTAATTGCTTTCACTGCACCGTCTAAATCTACAATGATTGTTTGATCGTCACCTGTGCTCCCACCAGAACCAACGGAAAAAAGGATTTGATCATACGATTTAAATAATTCTATTAATTCATCAATAGACTGTTTTGCGACATCAATGTAAGTTGCATCGATACCATCTGCTTTTAAAGATTCAACTAGTTCTTCTTTTCTAACACCGGCAGTAAAATCAACATCTCGTGCTTTCATTTTACGTATAAGATGTTGACCGACGCCACCATTAGCACCGATAATTAATGATTTCATGTGTATCGCTCCTTTATGAAATTATTGATTAGCTAAGATTTTTAAAGCGTGTTCAGCAACAGCATGTCCTGATTGAGGATTTTGACCAGTCACAATGCGACCATCTACGACTGCGAAATTGCTCCAGTCATCCTCTTTTTTAAAATGTGCACCGTTACTAATAAATTCGTCTTCTAATAAATATGGCATGTATTCAGTTGTACCATTTGCTTGTTCTTCACTATTTGTAAAACCAGTCACGTCTTTATGACGAACGAGGTAATCGCCATTTTCTTTAATGTCGAGTAGACCAGCCGCACCATGACATACAGAAGAGAGAACGCCTTGGTTATTGTAAATACTTAACGCAATGTCGTTAAGTTCTTTGTTATTTCTAAAATCCCAAATCGCACCATGTCCACCTGCAAAGTAAATGGCTTGATAGTCGCTAGGATTAACCTCTTTTGGAGATAATGTTTGTCCAAATTTATTCATATAATCATGATCCGTGTAGTATTCCCAGTCCTCAGCTCCCATCATTTCAGGGCTAAGACTGATAGGATCAAGAGGCACATATCCACCGTTCGGACTTACGAAATCAACATCATAACCTGCGTCATAGAAATCTTTCGCAAAGTGCGTAACCTCTGAGAACCACGCACCCGTAGGTCTGTCTAAATTATCGTATTTCGCAATGTTTGTTACAACAATTAAAGCTTTTTTCATTGTCTTTCCTCCTCATTCATGTTTATATAGAGTACAATATCAGTTAAACCTTGGTTTAAGGGAAAGGATTTGCTTACATGGAACAATATTACATTGAATATGTCTCAGATTATTGCAATATACCTAAAAGCAAACTGCGTTATTACGAGAAAAAGAATATCTTGAAACACATCGACAGAGATAGCAATAACAAGCGTTTATACACAGACGACGATATCGAAATGATTAAATTTATCCAGTGCCTAAGCAATTTGAATATGCCATTAAAAGAAATCCGAAAAAACACAGATATGCTTTATCAAAACCAAATAGATGTCCCAAGCGTGTTACGCGCACACCTAAAATTCTTGAATGAACAACGGAATTTAATCAGTACACATATCGACTTAATTGAACAAGAATTACAAACTGCCATGACCGAGTGACGAGGGAAAAGGGGGTGTGTGAATTAAAAGAACGATAAGAAGAGTATGGAGGGATAGTGAATGAATAAGCATAAAGAAATTGTAGATTTTAAAGGTGGAGTGCGTAGATAAAGGCGATAGGTGGATAGACAAAGCTGGAATGAATTTTTCTTCATCTACATAAGGGTTCTGTTGCAAAGTTGAATTTATAGTATAATTTTAACAAAAAGGAGTCTTCTGTATGTACTATTTCAGATATAAACAATTCGATAAAGATGTTATAACTGTAGTCGTTGGCTACTACTTAAGATATGCATTAAGTTATCGTGATATATCTGAAATATTAAGGGAGCGTGGTGTTGATGTTCATCACTCAACCGTTTATCGTTGGGTTCAAGAATATGCACCTATTTTGTATCAAATTTGGAAGAAAAAGCATATTATAAGTGGCGTATTGATGAAACATATATCAAAATCAAAGGGCAATGGTGTTATTTGTATCGTGCCATTGATACAGAGGGTCATACATTAGATATTTGGTTACGTAAGAAACGGGATAGTCATTCAGCATATGCGTTTATTAAGCGCCTTATTAAACAATTTGGCACACCTCAAATGATAATTACAGATCAAGCACCTTCAACGAAGGTAGCCATGGCTAAAATAATGAAAGTGTTTAAGCTGAGCCCTAATTGTCATTGCACATCTAAATATCTCAATAACCTCATTGAACAAGATCATCGTCATATTAAGCTGAGAAAGACAAGATATCAATGTCTCAATACAGCAAAAAATACACTCAAAGGCATTGAATGTATTTACGGATTATATAAAAAGAACCGTAGGTCTCTTCAGATCTACGGATTTTCACCATGCCACGAAATTAGTTACATGTTAGCCGGTTAAGCGAAGACTGACACAATAAAATGGTGATTAGCTATATTTTTCTAACTTTGCAACAGAACCTTCCACTTTATATAGCTCACGCCAAAACTAATAATCAAAAAACTGCCATCCACTGTCTCTGGACGGATACGATGGCAGCGATAATATGACTTTATTTAGGAAGCTTGGAAGCAAGGACGTCAATATTTTCAATCACTGGTGGCTCTACGAAAAGTTCAGGAGATTTCTCCGTCAATGCCGCAGCCACTTGACCAGAAAGGTGTGCTTGACGACCTGTGTCGTCCGGGAATGCGTCAAAGATGCCGAATGTCGTAGGTCCAAGTCGGATCGCAAACCATGCGATCGTTTCTGACTCCTCCTGAACCACAGGTAGGGCCCCACGTAGGAAGCTTTCAACTTCCGTTTCTTTTCCAGGTTTTGCTTCAAGTCGAACCAATAGCGCTACATTAACCATTTTTCTACCTCCTCCTCAAATTAGAAACTTCATCCATTAATATATCACATAACATTTTTTATTAGAAGATATATATATAAAGAGTCCTTTTAAAAAGAGCTCTCCTAATCGTTTCATAATCAAATTTTGTCTTAATAAGGAACGATTTTTCTAACTAGAATTTTAATTATAGACATAAATTTACACTCTTTGTAATTCTAGGCTAGTTATTTTATGAATTAATCATGAAAATGTAGATTAGTATTCTTATAAAATAATTAACTCATAATCAGTATTTAAAACAAGCTGAACTCTATTTTTTCTTTGTTAGTGTTAACTGAACAAGCAAAGTATCAACTAATGAGATGATATAAAAAATACGATTATTATAAGAATCATTAGCATATTTTATGATTAAAAAGCATTTTGTTAAAGAAAGACCTTACTATTAACTATCTTATTTTTCATTCATTTTATTACTTTAAATAAACTGTAATTCATAAATTTCCTTATCTTTGTAGTTATTGAATGCATCTATATGCCCTTTTAAAAATATTTCTTGTTTTTTTCTACTCACATTATGATAATAGGATAACTTAATATTCATATTGGATTCGTAACCGTTATTTTTTATAGTATCGTCTAATTCATCAAATACTGTCTTATTTATAGGTAACATATAACCTTCTTTACTAGGTAACATATTAACATACTTTTTTTGAATAACTTTATCTTCACCTAATAAAACTTCAATGGTGATTTTTTTTGCTGCACCGCCTCCTAAATTATATAATTTCAAATAATCTTCATTTTCTTCCACATTGGAAGTGGTGTTTTTTAAATTTAATTTTTGGTCTTTATCTCTAATTAATAAAATCTGATTAAATCCTAATGCAGGAATAAAACTTATTTTCATTTGGTAAAGTTGAACTGATACTGATACAAAATAAAATAACGCCATAATAAATGTTCCAAGTGATCCTATCGCTGATATAATATTAATCATATTTAGCTCCTTTTCTTTTTTAGGAAATAGTAGTAGGAAATTAAACGTAGCATAAAACAATTTATATTCAACAATCTATGAATATAAATTTCATATTAACTATATAAAAACGAGCATTGGATACCAATTTTTTAGTATTGGATAAGAATTTCCCTTAGCACTTATAATTAGTCCAGCTCTCAACGTAGTTACTGGCACACCATATGCTCCTAAAATGTCTTTACACTCTAAGCGACTTCTTAAACATTGTGGTAATTCATTCGTATTTGGAATTAGGCCACTCATAAATATGATATGTTTAACTTTATTAAAACCTTGATGCTTTAGCAAAATTATCTGCTAATATTTCATCCATATCTTCAAAACTTGCTTGTGTTAACTTAGCTCAAGGTATGATCGAATGAACAAGATAGATAGCGATATCTACGTTTTTCATTACTTCTGTTATCTCATTTAAATCAAATAAATCTGAAGATTTCCATATAATATTTTGTTCATTAGACTTATTTTCTATATATGCTGAAGCACCTGTTAATAGAATTTTTTTTGTGAATTTAGCCTCCAATTTTAAAAATGAGCAGGCACATGCTTGCCTCAGCTCATCTTTTTCATAATAAGCTAAATTGCTCACTACAATTAAATTAATTTGATATAAGTGTGGTAAACAATACCCAATTTTATTGATAAATAAACTTGAATTTAAAATTAAATTGATGAGTATCAGAAGTAAGATTTACATAAAAAGGTACGACAAGTTTATGAGCTTGTCGCACCTTTTTAATTACAATTAGTTACTAACAAACGACTCCAAAAGCCTTTTTAAGTTGTGTTTATTCACCCTTTTTTTCTTCCTAATGTTGATTAATATTTACAGCGTCTGTAGTATATGATACTTCTTACACATCCACGTTTTATCTATCATTAGTAGGTGTATCAAAGGAATAATTAAGCAGCCTCTCTTCCTCTAATTAATTTTTGAATCTTTTTTATTACTCTCTAACGCCAAAACTTGCTGATTCTTAAGCAATCTTTGATCTTTCCTGCAACTCTTTTCTATTCTGGCTCATATATGCGTTTTAAGAAACAAATGTAATTGAATAGGTTAAAAATTATATATTTTTAAAGTTTGCTTTAAACCAACTGTTAAAATGTATAATAAGGATATTGGATTACCACATGTAAATTTGTTTTTAGCACGACGTTTTTTAGGTGTGTAAGTGTGCCTTTAGATATAAAAATAAAAGTCAACCTAGAAAAAGTAGATTGACTTTTTCTTTTGATGCAGTATCGTCAATGTAAATCTAAAAATTCTGGCTATAAATCTACATCACTTTTCAAAAATGTAGTAGTGATATTCAATACTAATTAATTTTATAACTACTAGGAAATATCTCAAGGCGTTTCTTTAAATTAAAAATACCCCACAAATAAATGTGGAGTATTAAAGTGAATCATCTTTTGTAGGTTTTATTCCAGATTAGCATGATTTTGCTGCATTGTTTCTTCATCAACGTTTATCTCAGTCATTAAATCTAAAACAATACTATCTAAAAACACTTGTGATGCTTGTTCAAATAAGCTACCTAGAGGTTGTGCTGAACCTTCAGCATCATATTTCGTTCCCGCCGGTAATTCAATCACTGCATTTGCAAGTTCACCAATCTTTGACGTTGGATTTGTTGACAATAATACAACTTCTGCACCTACAGCTTTAGCTTTATCTGCTAATAATCTTAAATGCTCTGTCGAACCTGAGCCAGAAAGGATAACAAGCAAATCTTTTTCGGTAATGGAAGGTGTAGTGGACTCACCAACTACATGTGCCCCCTTCCCAAGCTGATTCAATCTCATCGCAAAACTATTTGCTACAAAACCCGAACGTCCTTTTCCAGATACAAAAACTTGCTCTGCTTTAATAATTTGCTTTAAAAACGTTTCGGCTTCACTGTCTTTCACATGTGATAATGTGTTGTCTATTTCATCTAGTATTAAACGATAATTTGTGATTTCTGTCATCATTATTTTCCTTCAATCGCAGCTCTACATTGTTTAGCAGCTTCTACAGGGTCATCAGCATTTGCAATGCCGCCACCAACAATAATTAAATCAGGATTTTCTGAAACAATATCTTTAATTGTATCTGGTTTAATACCACCTGCGACTGCTACTTTAGAATTACTAATTACAGATTTAACTTTACGTAAACTTTCTAAAGGAGATTGACCTTCAGCTTGTAAGTCATAACCAGTATGAACAGCGATATAATCTGCGCCTAAATCATCTAAATCTTTCGCACGTTTTTCTAAATCTTGTACTGCAATCATATCTACTAATAATTGTTTGCCATGTTTATGTGCTTCATCAACTGCTGCTTTAATTGATGCATCTTCTGCAACGCCTAAAATTGTTACTATGTCTGCACCAAATTTAACTGCTTGGCTTACTTCGTAATCGGCAGCATCCATAATTTTTAAATCTGCTAATACTTTTACACCATCAATATTATCATTTAAATGTTGTACAGCTGGTAATCCTTCATTTATAACAATTGGTGTTCCAATTTCTACGATATCTACATAATCTTTAACTTTATTTGCTAATTCTGCAGCATCCTCTTTATTTAATAAATCAATTGCTAATTGTAATTCCATATGTTATTACCTCCTATATATTATATATTCATTATGCTATAATAACTTTGGAAATACAATACTGACAAATATGTCACTGAGGAGAAGAAATTGTTAATAGAATATAATAATAAATTATTTTACACTTCTAAAGATTTAGCTTTATCAGTAATTGGTGGTAGATGGAAAATCCCTATTATTTATCATTTATTACAATCAGAAGTACTTAGGTTGAGTGAATTAGAAAAAAAATTACCGGACATTAATCAAAGAATGTTAATTAGACAATTAAGAGAGCTTGAAAAGGATATGATAATAAAAAGAACTATATATCCAGTAGTCCCTCCAAAAGTTGAATATCGATTAACTAGTGTTGGTTTGTCTCTCGAAAATGTGGTCTATGGTATTTGTGAATGGGGAGATGAATATTTGAAATTAATTAATAATGAAAATTAGTTAATTTTTTTAAAGAAGAAAAATTGAACCGAACTTTATATAATCTCTTTGAGGAATATTGATATGTTTTTATATTGACTAGTAAATTGATATAAATAGAGAACGACTCAGAGACATATAAGTACGCTCTAAACATACAAAATATTTTTTCTGATATTAATAGTGTATATAGGGTCATTAGATTATATATTTAAAAAAGCGAAGTATAATTATACTTCGCTTTAAGTTAATCTTTATAATAAAATTAATATTAAAAATAATGGAATATTAGTATAAATACTAACCTTGCTATCGAAACTATTTTTGATATCACAGTGTGAGTAACAAAAGTCTCTTTTAGCATCATTCTTATATACAATACTTTGTATATACTTACCTTTAGAGTCATTAATGAAAAAGAAAATCTTAATAATAATTACTTGTATTTTTTTCAAACCATGCTTTTTCAAGCAGTTTAACTGCTGCTTTTATTTGTTCTATGGATAGTACTGCAAAGCCAAGGAGGACGGTTTGGCCATCATTTTCCCCGTATTCAGAAACAGAATTTACTTTTACACCAAATTTTGCTGCTTGATCAATAGCCTCTTGTTCTGTCATACCATTATTTAAACGTAGGGTTAAATGCAAACCAGAGTCTTCACCTATAACTTCAACACTTTTTGGGAAATGTTTTGAAATAGTTGTAATTAAAACATCTCTTTTTTTTCGATAAACTACTTTCATTTTTTGAATATGTTTTTCCCAATGTCCTCTATTTAAAAATTCTTTTAAGATATTTTGGTCTATGCGAGAGACTGTTTGAGCATAAAAGAAAAAGTCTTCTTGGTAGATATTGATTAGAGAAATTGGTAAAACCATATAACTAATACGCAGAGAAGGTAATAGTAATTTGGAGAAAGTACCCATATAAATTACATTTTCTCCGGTATCTAACCCTTGAAGCGCAGGTACTGGTTTACCACTATATCGAAATTCACTATCATAATCATCTTCAATAATATAACGGTCTTTTTGTTCTTTTGCCCATTTCAATATTTGTAAGCGTTTTGAAACCGGCATAATCATACCACTAGGAAACTGATGGGATGGCGTCACAATCGCTACATTTGCACCAGATTTAATTAAATGAGAAACAAGCATACCTTCTGAATCGATTGGAATGAATTCTACTTGATTTGCTTCTTTTTCAAATAACATCATTTTCCTATGATATCCAGGGTCTTCAACAGCAAATTTGCTCTTTGGTAATAATAGAAAAAGTATCTTTTAATTAATTTTGGCTAAATAAATACGATGTTTGGCATTTTGCTACATATGAACTAACAATTTTCTAAAAAGAGTAATAAATCAATTTATTCCTCTGAGTTTACATTATAATATCAAGGGTAAAATCTTTAGAGGAGGGTGGTACAAATGAAAGCAGTTACTTATCAAGGCCATAAAAATATGGAAGTGCGTGAAGTACATGATCCAATAATAGAAGAATCAACGGATGCAATTATAAAAATAACAGCTTCAGGTATATGTGGTTCTGATTTACATCTTTACCATCAAGGTGATTTATTTATGGATTCTGATTTTGTTATTGGACATGAGCCAATGGGAATTGTAGAAGAAGTAGGAAAAGAGGTTAAAACCTTAAAAAAGGGAGATAGAGTAGTTATACCTTTTAACATAGGTTGTGGCGATTGTTTCTATTGTAATAATGAAATGGAGTCTCAGTGTGATAATTCTAATCCATCACCGGCAAGTTGGAAAATGAATAATGGTGGACTCTTCGGTTTTGGTGGCATGCACGGAAACCATTGGGGAGGTCAAGCAGAGTATTTAAGAGTGCCATTTGCTGATTTTTCCTCTTTCAAAGTTCCAGATAGTGATTTGAAAGACGAACAAGTATTATTTTTATCTGATGTGGTCCCAACAGCTTATTGGAGTGTTGAACATGCAGGCGTAAAATCTGGAGATACCGTTATTGTTCTCGGTTGTGGTCCAATCGGTTTAATGGCACAAAAATTTGCTAAATTAAAAGGCGCTGAACGTGTTATTGCCATTGACAATGTAGAACATAGATTAAACCATGCCAAAAAATCCAATGGCGCTGAAGTATATAATTTTTCTAAAGAAGATAATATAGGAAAATTACTTCATGAAAGCACACGCGGTGGTGCAGATGTCGTTATAGATTGTGTTGGAATGGATGGCCAAGTTGCTCAAGATGATTTAGAGATAAGTTCAAATTCAGCGCAACGAGGTAATATTAGTCCCATTATTACAGCAGCTGAATCAGTAAGAAAATTTGGAACGATTCAATTAACTGGTATTTACGGTACACCTGCAGACAATTTTCCAATAGATTTAATTTTCAATAGAGATGTCCAAGTAAAAAGTGGACAAGCGCCAGTTATTCATCAAATGCCAAAATTATATGAAATGATTAAAAATGAGGTTTTTGATCCAACAGAAATTATAACTCATACAATGCCTTTAGAAGATGCAAAACAAGCGTATGATATTTTCGATCAGAAAAAAGATAATAACATTAAAGTAATTCTAAAACCATAATAATAAATATATAAAGAAATCTATATACAGATTATAACCAGTATATAGATTTCTTTATTAATTTCAGGTGATAATTTTCAGAATCGCTAAGTTTCAAAATTTCTAAATCTAACCAATGCTCTATGAAAATATGAAACAATTTTAATCATTTGCTATATAAAGTTTCAAATGCTTAGATGTTAATGTTTTATTCTCTTTAACAAAGTTTATAGGATAGCCACTAAATTGTACTTTACCTCCATCTAGACCAGGACCTGGTCCTACATCTATAATCCAATCAGCTTCACACATAATTGATAAATTGTGTTCAATTAAAATAACAGTGTTATTTTGCTCAATAAGATCATTAAAACAGTTTATCAATATAGGAATATCAGCTTCATGTAAACCTGTCGTAGGTTCATCAAATATAAAAATACTATCTGTAACATCATCATTTAAATATTGGCCTAATTTAACGCGTTGAATTTCACCACCTGATAATGTAGATAGAGGTTGTCCAAGGGTTACGTAATTTAATCCAGTTTTACTTATAGCTTGTAACTTAGACTGAATTTCATTTTCTTTATCAAAAAATCTTATACCTTCGTCAACAGTCAATTCAAGGAAATCAGCAATGGAATAGCCATCTATAGTTGCATTCAACACTTCTGGCTTATAACGTTTACCGTGACACACTTCACATGTTTGTGAAAATTCACCCATAAATGCAAGTTCTGTTTCAATATAACCTTTACCACCACAATTGGGACAAGCTCCTTTCGAATTATAACTAAACATAGATTTATTTAATCCAGTTTCTTTGCTGAAAAAATTTCTGACTCTATCAAAAACACCTAAATAAGTTAGTAAATTAGACCGATCGGAACCTTGTATCGCTTTTTGATCCATAAATACTGCATTATCATTTTTTGCAAAACCTGCCTTAACAAGTGAACTTTTCCCAGAACCTGCTACTCCAGTTAATACTGTCAAAACATGCTTGGGTATATCAACTGTCACATTATTCAAATTGTTTTGGGTCACTGGTCCAAGATGATAAAAACTCTTTGCTTCACGTATCTCATTTTTTAAGTGATGTTTGATACGTAGTGCTTCCCCAGTAGATGTATCTGAAGACAATAATTCTTTGTATGTTCCCTTAAACGTTATCTCTCCACCTTGCGCCCCTGAACTTGGCCCCATATCAATAATATAATCTGCTTCTTTAATTACATCAGGATCATGTTCTACAATTAATACTGTATTACCTTTATGTTTTAAAGATTTCAAAATTTCATTTATTTTTGCAATATCCTCTGGATGTAAACCAACACTTGGTTCATCAATGATATAAACCAAATCAGATAGCGAACTATTTAAATGTCGTATTAATTTAAGCCGTTGTGCTTCTCCACCTGATAAAGAAGTGGTTACACGGTCAAGAGTTAAATAACTTAATCCTATATAATCAAGTGCTTCTAATTGTTTTCGGAGTGGTTCAATAATAAACTGGGCTGTTGAATTATTTAATTTATTAAGAAATGCTAAATTTTCTTTTACAGTCATTTGTGTGAAATCTGAAATGTTTTTCCCCATAATTTTACAACTCAAAATTTTCGAATTTAAACGTTGACCGTTACAAGTTGGACAAATTTTATTTCCCACAACATTTTTAAGATGTTTAGCATAACGTTTTTTGTTAAATTCTTTATCTCCCAAAAATATTCTTCTAAACCTAGGTATAAGTCCCACATATTTTGCTGATTTCCGCCATTCTTCAGGTGGTTTTTTTAATTTTATTGGCTCCTGATACAAAAACAAATCTAATTCTTCTTTTGTATATGCTTTTAATTTTTTATCATTATCAAACAGACCACTATCACGATAAGCTTTTCCTCTTTCTTTATCAGGTCCAAAAGATGGAAAATTAATAGCACCTTCATTTAAAGATTTGTTCCAATCTAAGAGCTCATTTAAATTAATGTCTTCAATGTAACCTAATCCTTCACATGTTTCACACATACCATTGGGACTGTTAAATGAAAAGGCATCTGAAAAACCGACAAAAGGTTCACCTATCCTTGACCATAACAATCTAACAGAGGCGTATATATCAGATACTGTACCTACAGTAGATCGAGAATTACCATTAAATCTTTTTTGACTAATCGTCATTGCTACAGGAAGATTTTTAATTGCTTTTACTTTTGGTTTAGGCTGCTTATTTAAATGAAATTGAATGTAGCTAGAATAACTTTCATTTAAAAGTTGTTCAGATTCAGCAGCTATTGTTCTGAAAACCAGTGATGATTTACCTGAACCAGAACGACCTGTAAATACTGTAACTAAATGTTTAGGTATAGTTATATTTATATTTTTCAAATTATTTTGTGAAGCTCCTATAATGGTAATATCATTCATAAATTAAATTGCCCTCCATTGTAATTTTTAACAATTAATAGTATAGATAAAGTTAAAAGATTAGTAGAATTTCGAAATAGGTTACATTACAAAAACAGTATGTAGAATATCTAATATTTTATCGTAGATTATAAGTTATCTTAATGAAGTTAAGTTCATTTTATTTTTATAAAAACCTAACAATAAGAGACTAACAACAAAGTTATAAACTTTGCTGTTAGTCTCTTAGATAATAAATACTGATTGATATTACAAAATTATGCTTTTAAATTTTTAATAATTTCTCTATTGAAATCATCTAAGTCGTCTGGGACACGACTCGTTACAATATTGTTATCTATTACAACTGATTCATCAACAACGTGTGCACCAGCATTAGATAAATCTTTACGTACATTGATAACGCCAGTTATTGTGCGGCCCTTTAAATCATCAGTATCAACTAGTAGAAGTGGACCATGACAAATCGCAAACGTAGGCACATCATTTTGAGTAAAATACTTAGTAAATGTACCATAGCGACCTTCTTCATCACCACGTAAATGATCGGGTGAGAATCCGCCAGGAATTAATAATGCATCATAATTTTCTGGTTTCGCATCTGCAATGCTAACATCTACAGTTACTTTCTCCCCATGTTTGCCAACAAGTTCATGTTTTGCTGTATCTCCAATAACTTCAGTCTCAAATCCAGCATTTTCTAATGCTTCTTTTGGACTAGTCAGTTCTATATCTTCAAATTCATCTGCTAAAATGATTGCTACTTTTTTAGTCATAATACAACATACCTTTCAATTATATTTTAAAACCTAAGTACTATATACACTAGAAAAAAGGAAGTTTAAACATAAAATGTTTTCTAGTTTTTTCACAAATTACATGTGCATTTTTATCTGTTTAGTTTAATCTTATTTAATATTAATTGTAACTGATTATGCATTTGTATGGGCATCTACAATATCACGACATTGTTTAGCAGCTTCTACAGGGTCATCAGCATTTGCAATGCCGCCACCAACA